>WLWD01000888.1_pt1 | contig 165837 bp, 107 predicted proteins | sample 6712731 | NCBI WGS metagenome assembly WLWD01 (sample SAMN12718690, study PRJNA576275) | sponge metagenome | isolation source: marine sponge | host: Mycale hentscheli | place: New Zealand: South Island, Marlborough, Capsize Point | collected 2014-11-01
TTATATGGAGATTTTCCTTCATTTTTGGCAGCTTTCCAACTTTAGCTATAAATCTCAAAATAGCATAAGTTGCACACTCATATTGGGATGCCATGTGATCTGCACTCCTTCAAGCCTTAGAACACCAGTATTTAGACTGGCCATCCATCACCAAGATGTCTAATTTCTGAATGAGTAATCAAACAAATTTAATAAGCATTAACTATGGAGTTTCACCAAAAATATTTGCCTCCTCCTCACCCCCCCTCCCCCCCCTCCCCCCCACTGCCACAAAAGTTTTCCATAATATGCTGTATTTGATTATAATATTGTTTAGATCACTAGCTAGTATTAAATTAATTATGATTCCAATGTTTTGGCTGCTATGCATATTACACAATATGTTCAAATTTATATTAAGGACTCAAGAATCACTTTTTCACTTTGTATATAGCTAGTGACATTTTACAATGAAGGTTCAAGTTTATGTAATAAAAAGTTTTCCATGCTGGCATACAAGTCTACAATGAATCATTCTTTTAAGCTTTTTGAAAATACTTTGTCAGTGCTATCTTACTGGACGACCGTCTATTCTTGTGCTTCTCTGTTTCTTCAAAGAATTTACAACAAATGAGCACATCTAGGAATGTTTGCCTAACTGACTTCAGTGTAAGCAGTAGGCATATGGGTGTGGCCAGGACAGGCCAAGATCCCACGGAGAATAAGATGGTCTGGGGAAGGAACCGGCGCCAAACCTCAGATGAATATGTGACTGTAGGCTCTGGCTGAATTCTGGACATCAGAACTGGTAGAGTAGAAGTAATGAAACTCAGGGTACTGACACAGGAAAAAATCTGGAATTTCCTGACTTCAGGAATTCTATAGGACAGTTGAGCGCATGGCCTGTACTTCACATTTCCTGTACCAGGTCAGATGATTTCTGACAGCAGGTCACATATCCTGCATCAGTACAGGTGAACTTTCCTGCACTTTTTCTATAGTACCTTCTAGGTCCACCTGGAAGGTCCCTGGCCTGCATCAGTACAGGTGAACTTTCCTGCGCTTTTTCTATAGTACCTTCTAGGTCCACCTGGACGGTTCCTGGCCTGCACCAGTACAGATGAAATTTCCTGCACTTTTTCTACAGTACCTTCTAGGTCCACCTGGAAGGTTCCTGGCCTGCATCAGTACAGATGAAATTTCCTGCACTTTTTCTACAGTACCTTCTAGGTCCACCTGGAAGGTCCCTGGCCTGCACCAGTACAAGTGAGCTTTCCTGTACTTTTTCTATAGTACCTTCTAGGTCCACCTGGAAGGTTCCTGGCCTGCACCAGTAGAGATGAAATTTCCTGCACTTTTTCTATAGTACCTTCTAGGTCCACCTGGAAGGTCCCTGGCCTGCACCAGTACAGATGAAATTTCCTGCACTTTTTCTATAGTACCTTCTAGGTCCACCTGGAAGGTTCCTGGCCTGCACCAGTACAGATGAAATTTCCTGCACTTTTTCTACAGTACCTTCTAGGTCCACCTGGAAGGTTCCTGGCCTGCACCAGTACAGATGAAATTTCCTGCACTTTTTCTATAGTACCTTCTAGGTCCACCTGGAAGGTCCCTGGCCTGCACCAGTACAGGTGAGCTTTCCTGTGCTTTTTCTAAGTACCTTCTAGGTCCACCTGGAAGGTTCCTGGCCTGCACCAGTACAGGTGAACTTTCCTGCACTTTTTCTATAGTACCTTCTAGGTCCACCTGGAAGGTTCCTGGCCTGCACCAGTACAGGTGAACTTTCTTGCACTTTTCTAAGTACCTTCTAGGTCCACCTGGGAGGTTCCTGCCCTGCACCAGTACAGATGAACTATCCTGTACTTTTTCTATGGTACTGTCTAGTCAACCTGGAAGGTTCCTGACCAGCATAAAATGAATGTTGCTGAATACCTTTATAGGTTCAACTCAAAGATTTCTGCCTTGCATTGGTAACATTTCTTAAACTTATACTTTAATTAGCTACTTAGATGCAGACTTCTATTCTACACTACAATTTCCACGTGAATGGTACAATAACCATTGACTAAGCCCTATACTGTTCTCCTGGCCCGTAAAAAACTATGCAAGGTTTTGTAAGATGAGAATTGTGTATAAACTCCAAAGTTCGGGTTAGTAGGGTTTGTAACAAAACTATTACTCCAGCTAAAAACCCTTTACCAAAATTTATTACCTTGCCTGCAACTTCAAATACCCTTTACCCGTTTTTAATCTCTTTAGACTTGACTGCTATATACCCTTCACCCATACTCTATTAGGATTATGGCAACTAAAAAAAAATACTTCTTATCGCTTGAGTGAAAATATGCCCCTCCCCAAACACAAAAATTGTGTGTTGTTGTGTTTATTATTGTTCATAAATTCCTCTATAGCAAGCATAAAGCTCCCACTTTAAGTAACAAATTTAAAAAAAATCACGTGATTTTAATGGCACGTAATATACAAATTCCCAACTAAGTGTGATTATAAACAAAAAAAAAAAAAAAGACAACAAAGAAAACGATTCGTAAGATTGAGGCTGGGAGAACAATTATAGGACACACAATCATAAGATATGATTCCTCAGGGATACACAGTGGAACTGCCTTGTTGACAAGGTAGCTTACAAACCTTTCAAACCTGGCTGAAAACTCAATTGTTAAACACCTTGACAAGTCTGTACCGTTCTGCAACCACATTGAAAAAGTCTGCACCTTTTTGGCAAACCACCTTGACAAAGTCTGTAACTTTCTACCAAACCCACCTTGATAAGGCTGCAACTTTCTTGGTAACTAATTTAATAATGTCTGGAACCTTTACATTAACCCACATTGACAACTATGAATAACCACATTGAATACTTCTTTTTAATTCATTTCGATATAAAATAAAAAATTAATATCAATTTAACAACAAAAGGTAATGTTAAAATGAAATGAAGTAAAACTTGAATTAAAATTTCAATTGTTTGTTTCCTTGAATGCTAACTTGGTCACTCCATCTACAATACACAAACAATGTCAATAACAACTGATAGCAAAACAGTACTTTAAAAGACAAAATAATACAGTCCATTCTCGCTCGTTCAAACCATCTAAAATTATTCATTTGAATTATAGAAAAGTTCAGATATGAAACACATAGAAAAATAAGTACAATAATATAAAAATAAATATAATTACTTTCACTCTGAATGTTAGAGTAGTTCATATAAACGAGGATGCACCATAATGTACTTAGTTACACAAATCATAACAAATTTCACCATTAACCGATTGCCGGCCAAATACCCGATATTGGGTACGCACTAGCAACGCACCGAAGCGCCAAATACCCGATTTAGGGTACAAGAAGCGGGGGGGGGGGGGGGGGGGGGGGGGGGGGGGGGGGGGGGGGGGGGGGGGGGGGGGTTAATAAGTTTAGCTTACAGCTGCCTACAACCCACCACTGTGCTGTGTTTGGAATTCCTGTGGTTTCTACTGTAGAGTAAGTATCTTATCAGCATATCTAAAGGGGGGGTTACCATTAAATAGATATTTACAGTTAAATATAGTGCTCAATGAGTAGGTAGGTACAAATAATATGGGGTTTTCAAATGTAATAAAAACAAACTTTAAAAAAAATCTAGGTCTAAAATGGCATCAAGAATATTAAGTACAGAAGAAGTTCTTTCATTTATTGTTGATGATGATGATTTTGATGATGATACTGACCCAAATGAGCCTATAGCAGATGGAAGTGACGAAGAGTTTGAATGTATAGAGGACACAGAAGAGGTGGAAAGTATAGAAGGTAATGAATTGGAGTATTATAAGAGTATTTATTAGGTATATATTGTCTACACATAATAGAGTGTGACACTGAATCAACTGATGATGATGACACAACAATCCAAATAAATGATATGGTCTCTCCCATCACTTCTCCTGCTGCTGTAAAAACGTCCTCATTTGATACATCATGGAGTGACAAGCTTACTCCATATAAAATTAAAGATTTTTGTGGAGATGTTGGTCCTACTGTGCCAATTCCCAAGACCCCGTTGGAAATATTTCAGCTGTTTTTCACTCCTGAGTGCTTGAAACACATAGTGGTAGAGTCCAATCGATATGCTAAGGAAGTTATGACGGCAGAGCAGTATGATACATGGATACCTCTGGATGTTGCTGATGTAAAAGCCTTCTTTGGCTTTCATATTCTGATGGGTCTGAACAAGCTTCCTTCAGTAGATGATTACTGGAAACAGTCCCCCATTTATCATTACTCTCCAATAGCAGATAAGATATCAAGAAATCGCTACAGAGAAATTATCCGTTATCTTCATTTTGCTGATAACTCTAAGCTAGCTCCACGAGGAAGTGAAGGATATGATCGTTTGGGTAAAATCCGGCCTTTGTTAGAGCTGATCCAGTCTCGCTGTGCTGCCATATACAAACCATCAAAGCACTTAGCAATAGACGAGGCAATGATTAAGTTCCAGGGCAGATCTAGTCTCAAACAATATATGCCCCAAAAACCCATAAAAAGAGGAATAAAGGTGTGGGTCTTGGCTGATAGCAGTAATGGCTACTTTAGTCGATTGGAAGTTTACACTGGTCACAAGGATAGAGTGGAGCATGGTCTTGGAGCTAGAGTGGTGAAGGATCTGTCCCATGATTTTCATGGAAAGTGGCACCACCTTTATTTTGACAATTTTTTTTACTTCTAAGCAACTGCTTTGTGATCTGGAGTCTGTTGGAACATATGGGTGTAGAACTGCCAGAAGAGACAGATTGGGATTTCCTAAGGAATTAAAAAATCTGAAGTTCAAACAACGGTAAGTAAATACAAATTTACTAAATTAGCTTATTACTTTCAATATATCACAGGGGTCAAAATACAACAGTACAGTCTGATAATGTAATAGCATCGGCATGGTTGGATAGGAAAATTGTGAACGTGATGGCTACAGGCTATGATCCTACCGAAGTTGATACAGTTCTTCGTCGCCAGAAAGATGGGAGTCGAAAGGAAATTTCTTGTCCAGTATCTGTTGCAGAGTATAACAAGTACATGGGTGGAGTGGATCGTGGTGATCAACTTCGTGGATATCATCAATGTAATTTTAGAAGTCGTAAATTTTACAAGTATATCGCCCGTTTTCTGTTTGGAGTAGCCGTTACAAATTCTTTTGTCTTGTATAAAATGAATAATTCTGGCCAAAAACATCACATCAAATACTTCAGAGAAAAATTAGCCCTTCAACTTACCGAGGATTACTGTACTAGACACAAAGCAGGGAGGTGTGGGGGACAGTATCTTCCTAGATTGACAGTGCAACACTTTCCAAGGAAATATGAGGCCATGACTGGAACTGAAAGAAAACGAGGAAAATGCACTTTGTGTCTCAAGAAGAAGCAACGACGGAATACTCAATGGTTCTGCACTGAATGCAAGGTTTGGCTGTGCCATACTGGAGAATCCAATGACTGCTTTCTTGAGTGGCATAGTCTCCCAGAAACTGAGCCCTAAACAAACACAACCATCATTTCTATAGCACTCAATGTTTTTTTTGTTGTTGTTGGTATTTCAGTATGTAAATTATTATTATCCATCACTTATATAATTCTATATCTCAACTAAACAAACTAAACTTACTTAGAAGTAGCTTGGAGTAGTTATACTGGTCTAACAAAGGCACTGAAGTTTTGAAACCTGCGTTTTGTTGACATCCAGCAGTTGTGCGTAGCAACTGAAAGTAGAATTTTCGAAATGCCATAGGCTATTTCTTCTCTGGTAGCGATCGAACATATCAGCGCTAGACAAAATTGTCGTAAACGTAACGAGAAAGCCTTTACCTATCGTTGAACTGTACAAGCCGAAGGACAGCGAGCCTTAGTTTTCTCGGTAGAGAGCTTCGACTGACTCAACTTCATAAGGGCTGTTTCCGGCGGAAAAGAATTCGGCGTTACGCGTTCGCGGTTTGGCAATTAAATACGGCCGACAATCGGTCAAAATTTTTAATTATAAGTATTTATAAAAGCATAATGCATGGATCAACACCCAAAAAGATTCAAAAACTACACTTCAACTGTAATATAGCTATCAAAAAAACAACCAAAAAAAACATGACTGGAAAAAATAAAAATGTCAGCAGTAGGCATTCTGTGCCAGTGGCTGCATCAGCTAGTTCATGCTACCCTTTACCAAATCAATAAATTACCTTACCAAATACATGGTATCTCTTACTAATAAGGTATCTCTTACTAATAAGGTATCCCTTACCTAATCAATGACACGCTCAATCTTTAAACTAAATTCACAACATTTACCAATATTAGCCAACTCCTCAGAATGTAAATTCAGGGTTGGCTACACCCACTAAATGAATATAAAAATTATGATCAAAAAGACAAATATCTCAATTGCTGCCCATTCAACTCAAATTTTGTAATTATGGAATGATCTACTATTAAATATTATTGTGCTTTAAAAGTGCGAGAAACTGGAATAAGCTTGATTAGTTCATAGGGTAGACTTCAGGAAAAAATTAACTAGGAGAATCTCAATAAAACTGGGTTGGTTGGCAACTATATACTATTTATCATATTTCCAGTTTATTCACTGTATGTTTTTCTCCTAAATAATGCTTCAATCTTTATATAAAATAAAATATACCCAACACAATCTATTTACCTTAATCACGTTATTCATAGTATACCCCTCTCGTTTTACCCAATGTATATTCTCTCTTTAACCAATCCATACTCTCGCTTTACCCAATCCATACCCTCGCTTTACCCAATCCATACCCTCGCTTTACCCAATCAATATTCTCTCTGTAACTAATCCACACTTTCGCTTTACCCAATCCATACCCTCGCTTTACCCTATCCATACCCTCGCTTTACCCTATCAATACCCTCGCTTTACCCATAACCTCGCTTAACCCAATCAATATTCTCTCTGTAACCAATCCATACTTTCGCTTTACCCAATCCATACCCTCGCTTTACCCAATCCATACCCTCGCTTTACCCAATCCATACCCTCGCTTTACCCAATCCATACCCTCGCTTTACCCAATCAATATTCTCTCTGTAACTAATCCACACTTTCGCTTTACCCAATCCATACCCTCGCTTTACCCTATCCATACCCTCGCTTTACCCAATCCATACCCTCGCTTTACCCAATCCATAACCTCGTCGCTTTAAAACACCAATCCATCTCTCGCTTTAAACAATCCATACTCTCACTCTCCTTTATTACCCAATCCATACTCTCTCTCCGCTTTACCCAGTGTCCAGACTCTCACTTTACCCAATTCTCCTCTCACTTTACCCAACCACCCAATCCTACCTTCACTTTACCCAACTCCATACCTCCACTCCTCCTCTTTACCCAGTCCATACTCTCACTTTACCCAATCCATACTCTCTCACTTTACCCAAGCCATGCTCTCACTTTAACCCATCATATTCTCTCTTTAAAACCCATCCATACTCGCGCTCTACCCCAGACCATACTCCTCACTTTACCCAATCCATACTCCACTTTAAAACCCAATCCATATTCTCCACTCTCGCTTTAAACCCGATCCATACTCTCGGTTACCAATCCATACTCTCACTTTTACCCAATCCCAATACCCTCGCTTTACCCCATCCCCACTCTCCTCCGCTTTACCCAATCCATACTCTCGCTTTACCCAATCCATACTCTCGCTTTACCCAGTTCATACTCTCGCTTTGACGAATCCATACTCTCGCTTTACCCAATCCATACACTCGCTTTACAGTCCATACTCTCACTTTACCCAGTCCATACTCTCTCTACCCAATCCATACTCTCGCTTTACCCAGTCCATACTCTCGCTTTACCCAGTCCATACTCTCCCTGTACCCAATCCATACTCTCACTTTACCCAATCCATACTCTCGCTTTACCCAATCCATACTCTCGCTTTACCCAGTCCATATTCTCGCTTTACCCAGTCCATACTCTCCCTTTACCCAGTCCATACTCTCACTTTACCCAGTCCATACTCTTGCTTTACCCAGTCCATGCTCTCGCTTTACCCAGTCCATACTCTCTTTACCCGATCCACACTTTCGCTTTACCCGATCCAGACTTTCGCTTTACCCAATCCATACTCTCGCTTTACCCAATCCATACTCTCGCTTTACCCAAACCATACTCTCGCTTTACTCAATCCATACTCTCGCTTTACCCAATCCATAATCTTGCTTTACCCAATCCATACTCTCGCTTTACCCAGTCCATACTCTCACTTTACCCAGTCCATACTCTCGCTTTACCCAGTCCATACTCTCGCTTTACCCAGTCCATACTCTCGCTTTACCCAGTCCATACTCTCTTTACCCGATCCACACTTTCGCTTTACCCGATCCAGACTTTCGCTTTACCCAATCCATACTCTCGCTTTACCCAAACCATACTCTCGCTTTACTCAATCCATACTCTCGCTTTACCCAATCCATAATCTTGCTTACCCAATCAATACTCTCGCTTTACCCTGTCCATACTCTCGCTTTACCCAGTCCATACTCTCGCTTTACCCAATTCATACTCTCGCTTTACCCTGTCCATACTCTCGCTTTACCCAATCCATACTCTAGCTTTACCCAGTCCATACTCTAGCTTTACCCAGTCCATACTCTCGCTTTACCCAATCCACACTCTCGCTTTACCCAGTCCATACTCTCGCTTTACCCAATCCACACTCTCGCTTTACCCAGTCCATACTCTCGCTTTACCCAATCCATACTCCAGCTTTACAGAGTCCAAACTCTCGCTTTACCCCGTCCATACTCTCACTTTACCCAATCCATACTCCAGCTTTACAGAGTCCAAACTCTCGCTTTACCCAGTCCATACTCTCACTTTACCCAATCCATACTCCCGCTTTACAGAGTCCATACTCTCGCTTTACCCAATCCATACTCCAGCTTTACAGAGTCCAAACTCTCGCTTTACCCCGTCCATACTCTCGCTTTACCCAATCCATACTCCAGCTTTACAGAGTCCAAACTCTCGCTTTACCCAGTCCATACTCTCGCTTTACCCAATCCATACTCCCGCTTTACAGAGTCCATACTCTCGCTTTACCCAGTCCATACTCTCACTTTACCCTGTCCAACTCTCGCTTTAAACCCAGTCCATACTCTCACTCTCGCTTAACCTGTCCGTCTCACTCTCGCTTTAAACAGAGTCCATACTCTCGCTTACCTACCCAATCCTACCTCCTCTTCTTTACAGAGTCCATACTCTCGCTTTACCCAATCCATACTCCCGCTTTACAGAGTCCATACTCTCGCTTTACCCAATCCATACTCCCGCTTTACAGAGTCCATACTCTCACTTTACCCAGTCCATACTCTCGCTTTACAGAGTCCATACTCCCGCTTTACAGAGTCCATACTCTCACTTTACCCAGTCCATACTTTCTCTTTACCCAATCCATACTCCAGCTTTACAGAGTCCAAACTCTCGCTTTACCCAGTCCATACTCTCGCTTTACCCAATCCATACTCCAGCTTTACCGAATCCATACTCTCGCTTTAACCAATCCATACACTCGCTTTACAGTCCATACTCTCACTTTACCCAGTCCATACTCTCTCTATACCCAATCCATACTCTCGCTTTACCCAGTCCATACTCCAGCTTTAGAGAGTCCATACTCTCGCTTTACCCCGTCCATACTCTCGCTTTACCCAATCCACACTCTCGCTTTACCCAGTCCATACTCTCGCTTTACCCAATCCATACTCCAGCTTTACAGTCTAAACTCTCGCTTTACCCCGTCCATACTCTCGCTTTACCCAATCCATACTCCAGCTTTACAGAGTCCAAACTCTCGCTTTACCCAGTCCATACTCTCACTTTACCCAATCCATACTCCCGCTTTACAGAGTCCATACTCTCGCTTTACCCAATCCATACTCTCGCTTTACCCAGTCCATACTCTCGCTTTACCCAGTCCATACTCTCGCTTAACCCAATCCATACTCTCGCTTTACCCAATCCTTACTCTCGCTTAACCCAATCCATACTCTCGCTTTACCCAGTCCATACTCTAGTTTTAGTGAATCTAGTTCAACTCCAAGTGCAGCCAGTTCTAGTACTGCTTCCACTCTACAGCCACCAGCAAAAAAACGACGCACTTTAGGGAGTTTGTTCAAGAGTGGTGATGCCAACAAAGCTTCTGCTGTTGTATTGTCACCTGAAGAAAAGGCGAATAACGAAACTGAAAAATACAGAGCAGAGGAGTTGTTGGATCCAGATGATGACCCACTTAAACAATCCATACTCTCGCTTTACCCAGTCCATACTCTCGCTTTACCCAGCCCATACTCTAGCTTTACCCAGTCCATACTCTAGCTTTACCCAGTCCATACTCTCGCTTTACCCAATCCACACTCTCGCTTTACCCAGTCCATACTCTCGCTTTACCCAATCCATACTCTCGCTTAACCCAATCCATACTCTCGCTTTACCCAGTCCATACTCTCGCTTTACCCAGTCCATACTCTCGCTTACCCATCCATACTCTCGCTTTACCCATCCATACTCTCGCTTTACCCAGTCCATACTCTCGCTTAACCCAATCCATACTCTCGCTTTACCCAGTCCATACTCTCGCTTTACCCAATCCATACTCTCGCTTTACCCAGTCCATACTCTCGCTTTACCCAGTCCATACTCTCGCTTAACCCAATCCATACTGTCGCTTTACCCAGTCCATACTCTCGCTTTACCCAGTCCATACTCTCGCTTAACCCAGTCCATACTCTCGCTTAACCCAATCCATACTCTCGCTTTACCCAATCCATACTCTCGCTTTACCCAATCCATACTCCAGCTTTACAGAGTCCAAACTCTCGCTTTACCCAGTCCATACTCTCACTTTACCCAATCCATACTCCCGCTTTACAGAGTCCATACTAAGGCTGGGCGATATTGGATTTTTAATATCACGCTATTTATGTCTTGAAATACCTCGATATGACTAAATATCATCAAAATTTCAAATTCAGACAAAAAAATATAATAATACATTAATTCAATATAATAGTTCATTTCGGCAGTTCAGCATTTGTAGCTAAAAAGGTCAACATATGCACTTTCATAGGATCCAAACTGTTGCGCAATGGTGTCACTATATTCCCAGCACTACTAAACAATCTCTCTGATGGAGAACTGGTTGCAGGAATAGCAAGGTACTTTTTTGCGACTTCAGAGAGTAATGGGTACTTCCTCCCATTTAATTTCCACCACTTAAGTGGGTCATCATCTGGATCCAACAACTCCTCTGCTCTGTATTTTTCAGTTTCGTTATTCGCCTTTTCTTCAGGTGACAATACAACAGCAGAAGCTTTGTTGGCATCACCACTCTTGAACAAACTCCCTAAAGTGCGTCGTTTTTTTTGCTGGTGGCTGTAGAGTGGAAGCAGTACTAGAACTGGCTGCACTTGGAGTTGAACTAGATTCACTGGCATCACTAGACCGTAACAGCACCTCTACACAATCAAGTCGAACGAGTGAGATCACATTCTCTGCCTCATCGTCATCCAGATACTTGCACCTGAACCTTGGATCAGTGAAAGATGACACTTGCAAAAGCTCTACCACTTGTGGCTGTAGATTTCTCTGCAACAGGTCAGTTAAGATGGATGAACGCAAGTTGTTTGTTAACGTTGCATCCTCCTCCTTCTCTTTCAGCACATCCTCTGACAGAAGCTTGAGAATTGGAACGAATGCTGAAGAAGTCACATACTTTTCACCTATATGTATAAATACAATTATTATTATTATTATTATATATATATATATATATATATATATATTAAAAAAAAAAAAATCCAGTGCACCATTGCCTGACATGACATCTGTAAAATCAGCCAGAGGAGCCAAAGCTTCATTGATGGACTTCCACACTTCCATGTCCTGCCATGTTGGTATCAAGTGAGATACCTTCCTGTCACTAGCCAGGACAACGCGAATGGCTGGTTCTTGCTCGACTAGTCGTTCAAGCATTTTTTGAGTAGATCCCCACCTTGTCTTGCAGTCTGATATGAGGGAGTGTTCATGAATGCTCAGACTCCTCTGTGCTTTCTCCAGTTCCCTACGCCGTTTCCAGCTCATTGAAAATGAACTTACAATCTTGTGGGCCAGACCAAGTGCCCGGGAACAGCGACTCTCTCGGTCAATAGCCTTGGTTACACCAAGATGGAGATTATGTCCGAAACAGGAGACTCGAGTCCAAGATAACTGGGCTGCAGCTGCTACAATGTTAGCTCCGTTGTCAGTTGTGATTGCAACTTGATGCTCGGCCTTCAAATCCCACTCCTGCAATACTGACTCCATTGCTTCTCCCAATATGGTGGCAGTGTGATCTTCCGGAAGGTAGTGTGTGCCAAGTGAAATAGACTGGAGGTTCCATTCTTCATCAATAAAATGAATTGTGTAACTCATGTAGGGCCTGAGCCCAACTATGCTTGACCACATGTCTGTAGTGGAAGCAAAGTAACTAGCAGAACTGAGTTTCTCCTTCACTCTCTGTACAGTTTCCATGTACAACCCTGGAACACTAACTCTTGAAATGTAGTTTCGACTTGGTAGTTGGTACCTAGAATCAAATTCTTTTAACATCCTTTTAAATCCATCTTTTTCTACAATCCTTAGAGGCAAACTATCCTTCGCGATACAGTAAGTCACCATTTTCGTTAGCTCACTCCACTTCTTACTTTTACGGTCGTAGGGTGGTCCTTGGGAGAATGAGCCCGCGAGTAAGGTCTGACGGCCGCTAGTAGCCTTCGCTGACTTGCTCGCTTTATTAACAAAAGTCGTCCGAGAATAGGAAACTGGATGCTTGTTTCGGAGATGGCTAATGAGGTTAGAAGTGTTACCCGATTTAGCAGCAACATCGGACCGGCAGACTTTGCACACAGCGATTCCGTCGTTTAAAGGGTTACCGTCTTTGTCACCGTGTACGCCGAAGTACTCCCAAATTTCACTCGTAGTGTTGAGTTTTCTAACGACGGCTTCTCCTCCTGTAGTAGACGCCATTGACTTGCACAAACTAGCTGTTCTCTTTTCTATACGAACTAGCCACGTGAAGAAAAAAAATTGTGACGATACTTATCGGTCATACCGTAATAACCGTGCGTGGTAAATTAAATAACGATACTTCGGTATGCTTTGGAGCCGGCCGATAACCATACCGTAGCGCTAGGATATCATACCGCCGACTAAACACCGTGATACCGCCCAGCCTTAGTCCATACTCTCGCTTTACCCAATCCATACTCTCGCTTTACCCAATCCATACACTCACTTTACAGTCCATACTCTCACTTTACCCAGTCCATACTCTCTCTCTACCCAATCCATACTCTCGCTTTACCCAGTCCATACTCTCGCTTTACCCAGTCCATACTCTCCCTGTACCCAATCCATACTCTCACTTTACCCAATCCATACTCTCGCTTTACCCAGTCCATACTCTCGCTTTACCCAATCCATACTCTCACTTTACCCTGTCCATACTCTCGCTTTACCCAGTCCATACTCTTGCTTTACCAAGTCCATACTCTCGCTTTACCCAGTCCATACTCTAGCTTTACCCAGTCCATACTCTCGCTTAACCCAATCCATACTCTCGCTTTACCCAGTCCATACTCTCGCTTTACCCAGTCCATACTCTCGCTTTACCCAGTCCATACTCTAGCTTTACCCAGTCCATACTCTCGCTTTACCCAATCCATACTCTCGCTTTACCCAGTCCATACTCTCGCTTTACCCAATCTCATTACTAGCCAGCTTTACCCAATCCATACGCTTTACGCTTAGTCCATCCTCTCGCTTTACCCATCTCGCTTTACCCAGCTTATCCAATACTCTCGCTTTACCCAGTCCATACTCTCGCTTTACCCAATCCATACTCACGCTTTACCCAATCCATACTCTCGCATTACCCAGTCCATACTCTCGCTTAACCCAATCCATACTCTCGCTTTACCCAGTCCATACTCTCGCTTTACCCAATCCATACTCCAGCTTTACATAGTCCAAACTCTCGCTTTACCCAGTCCATACTCTCGCTTTACCCAATCCATACTCCAGCTTTACAGAGTCCAAACTCTCGCTTTACCCAGTCCATACTCTTACTTTACAGAGTCTATAATCTCGCTTTACCCAGTCCATACTCCCGCTTTACAGAGTCCATACTCTCACTTTACCCTGTCCATACTCTCGCTTTACCCAGTCCATACTCTCGCTTTACCCAGTCCATACTCTCGCTTTACCCAGTCCATACTCTCGCTTTACCCAGTCCATACTCTCGCTTAACCCAATCCATACTCTCGCTTTACAAAGTCCATACTCTCACTTTACCCAATACCAATACTCTCGCTTTACCCAGTCCATACTCTCGCTTTACCCAATCCATACTCTCGCTTTACCCAGTCCATACTCTCGCTCATTTACCCAGTCCATCCATACTCCCGCTTTAACCCCAGATCCATACTCTCGCTTTCTCACTTTACCCAATCCATACTCTCGCTCTCGCTTTACCCAGTCCATACTCTCGCTTTAACCCAATCCATACTGTCGCTTTACCCAGTCCATACTATCGCTTTACCCAGTCCATACTCTCGCTTAACCCAATTCATTCTCGCTTTACCCAATCCATAGTCTCGCTTTACCCAATCCATACTCTTGTTTTACCCAATCCATACTCTCGCTTTACCCAATCCATACTCTTGTTTTACACAGTCCATACTCTCACTTTACCCTGTCCATACTCTCGCTTTACCCTGTCCATACTCTCGCTTTACCCAGTCCATACTCTCGCTTTACCCAATCCATACTCTCTCTTTACCCAATTCATACTCTCGCTTTACCCAATTCATACTCTTGCTTTACCCAATCCATACTCTTGTTTTACCGATCACTTACATACCTTAGCTACTGCCACTTCCAATAAGGATATTTCATTGATGACATTTCTTCACCACTCCTTCTGCCTCTGATGTCATATGCAAAAGTAACAGCTCCAGCAGTTTAGATTTTACGTCATCTCACTCCACTAGTTGTTGCAGCCTATGCAAATAATTGGATAATAGCATAGATTGTGCACCCATACAATTGCCTTATGCTAGCTGCTATTTCTGCACAACTTAGTTATAACATACCGAGGGGGTTAAACCTAGGATCCCCAATCTCCCTTCGAACTTTGGGGAAAATATAGCACAGCGAATGTTTAATTGTATGAATATTATGATCATAAAATTATGCATGAAACATTGATCAATGCATATATACATTCTCATACAAGCATGTGCATCACAGTATAATGTTTAGAAAAAGGGTGTGTCTAAGTAAACACACACAGCACGTGTCTGATACTCCAAGCAAAATAATTCTCACATGAATGTTACAATCAACTTCAAATGTCAGCTCAAAGTTACAATCAACTATTCGTGACACAGTTTATCAGTCTATTACAAGATTATATATGTAACAACAGACACCCTCAGCCATGTGGGTTAAAATAGTATAATACTTCACAATTTTAAATACTGCAACAATAGAACTTCCCCCCCCCCAAAAAAAAAACAAAAAAACAAAAAAACAAAAAAACTCGGATCGGACTTGTTCATTAAAATTTTGAAATTTTTTTTACTAATATCTATATAGTAACAGGGGTTCATTTAGGGTGGGGGGACAGGGGAGACACTCGCCCCCTTGAAATATTCTTAAAATATCGTAAGCAAAATGTGTAGTTAAAAAGTGAATATTTAAGGTGAAGGGAAATACTTAAATCATGCTCATCTCCTTTCTCATCATAGTTCTGCACGAAAGTTGTGTCACCCTTTAGATAGCACAAACTCAACCTTGCCCACTCTTAAAGTGATTTCTAAATGAATCCCTGAATATTACACTTGTGTGTCAAATAACGACAGTGACCATGTGTGTATTCATGAATAATCCATCAGCTTAAACAGTCTGGCAAAGCATCATCCTTACTTCAATGGGTAAAGAGTCATCACATTCAGTAGAGAGTGATTAATTGTTACTAAAAAGTGGGTGGAATAAGATGAGGGAAGGCAGTGTAGGTTTCAAAAGTTTCGTGGAGCGTAAGTCCACAATCATGATGGTAGGACAGAGATTCAGAAGCAGGATAATTAGACAAAGGACTCTATGACTCAAGAAGAATGAACTAAAGAAAGGAAATATGGGGGATAAGAAAAGCTTAGATAGTTTTAAATGAAGAGAGCAGGAGAGGAAAACGAATTAACCGTACTCAATAGTAGAGAATGATAACTGAGCAAAATAACTTCAATACGTCAAGCGCCACTGTGTGGCGGGGTACTTGATGCTAGTATATTATAATATACATTATATAATTCCCCTTCAAAAATATTTCCTAATTTAGAATCCACCTAACCTTGCAAGCCACTTTTACTCGACTGCATAGTCCACCACACATGTGATCTTCTTATCTTGTTGTATAAAGTCCTGAACAATCAATAAATTAAAAAATTCTCAAGAATTTCTTAAAAATCAATGTGTACTAAATAATCATACCAACATTGTAATTAAGGCCAAGCGCCTCCTCATAGTGAACATTTTGAAGAAACTATCTAAATATGATACTCTAGTAAAGTTGCACAACATTCGAATCCAGCACCTATCACAGTTCAATAGCATCTGAGTGCAGTATGCAGTTAGGCAGTACTCAAAATTACAGCACTCAAACTCATAATAATGCCATGCTAATTACTCAAAGAATCTATATAATAATATGCTCGTGTGTCAGTAACAAAAATCAATAGTGTGTATTCATGAATAATTCACGAACTTAAAAAGTATGGTGGTAAAGCATCGTGATACCTTGAATAGGTTGTCTCATTCAGTTGAAAGTGATTAATAGTACACTAAAAAGAGGGTTGAATGGACAAGGAGAAGGCGGCGTAGTGAAATCACTGAGTATAGGCGGCATAAGTTTCAAGAAGGAAGGGGAAAGTGCGAAAAAGAAGGCAACATTTCAACAAAGCCCAAGTCCACAATCATGATAGGACAGAAATATTCAGAAGCAGGAGAGACAAAGAAATAGAAGGGACTCCATGACTCGAGAAGAAAGGTGAAAGAAAGGAAAGGTTGGGGATAAAAAAAGCTGAGATAGTTCAGGAAAAAGAGAGCAGAAGAGGGAAACTGATGTAGAGAATGATAACAATGAACAAAAATAACTTATGCCTGCATTCTTACTGTGCAATAAGTCAAGCACCACTATGAGGTGGGGTACTTGCTAGTTGTAAATATTTTTTGTCTTGCAGCCTAAGGGTGGCGGATATGCCCTAACTCCTCCCACCCCTTTCCAAACAAAATTTCTAGATAAAACCCTGACTATAATAAATTTCTGTTATAAAAGTAATATTATTATTATTTATTATTAATAATAAAACTGTTGCTCTTCTTGATAAGAAGCTGCTCAACTTGATTGTAAATGTTGCAGAACTAGAGTGCTCCTAATGTCTATCATCAAATATCTTGTGGCTACATGAAAACTAATCATGAAAGAAATTAGTAATACAACAGGTAGACATCACTCAAGTGATAAAAGCATAAACCACAGCCTACAATTTCTCTGTCCTAAGGCTTAGAAAGTCCAAGAACTACAGTTCCAATAGAACACACAAACATCACCAGCTCATACATGTGTCTATTACCATGTGACAGGAGTCCACATCTTTCACTTGTTCAATAAAAACTGATGCATATCACTCATACCCCATCTCCTCCACCTGGACTTTTAATGAAACTAGCCCCCTATCACATCCCATTCAAAGGTCATATCCTGTCAATTCTTTACCCTCCCCCACCCTGCAAGCCATACAGCAACAACAGGAAGGTCACAAACATCACCTAAATCAGGTATGCCCTGGGCATCATCATAAAACAGTTTGAAGAATCACCTCAACCAAAATGATGAACACTCAACTCAAATGAGACATGTACACCACAACTTGAGACTTGCTTGATTCCATCTATATTGAGGACTTCGTCAAGAACAAACACTTGCCAGTAAGTCTTGCCTCGCAGGTTGGTTATGAGCCAGCTTGTCTGAAGTCAACTAGGGCAAGACCTTCAACTTGTCAGTCAGTCCAGTAAACCTGAGTGTTTTATTCAGGGATTTCAGTGCCATAGTAACAACTCTCTGCAACTGCTTGGAAGGAAAAACAACAACAACAAAACAATACACGTTATTTAAAAGTTTTCTTTGTGATATTCTTTAGCTAAGTAGTGGTTGTAACACACAATGATTTGACACAACTGGACATGCATCTACACAGACTTACCTTCGTGGTTAATCTAGTGGACAATGCATTTTCAAGTAAATACTGTTGCGCACGGCTTATAACCATGACAAAGAGCGCATTGACTTACCACCGTCACAAACTCGAATAGAAATGGAAGTCCCTTAAGTTTTCAAGTTTGAACTGCACCCGCAAAAGAATTCAAAATGGTAAACAATTCAATTTCTAGGGTGATATGTGGTGGAGCTCGAATGGACATCGACCCTTTACCAAACACTGAACTTTGAACTGTCAGTCTTGTCATGTTGCAGTCGTCACGTGTATCACTTTCTCAGTGAGTTTTGTATTGTCAGTATTCCGAGCTTATTTGGTATTTGTAAACCTATAAATTGAATCGCTAAAACCACGCGATATTGGTGACCCCGACGAGCCATGTCTGGAGGAAGCAGCCCGGTTCGAGAGAGTACTAGAGAATACCCGCCTAGTCCTGCCAGAACTTCATCCCATGATGACCCTGTTCCAACATCCGGTGGCGGCTCCGCCCCCGGCATCGCAGCTGTTTCCGTGGCGTTGAAGCTTCCGCCATTCTGGTCAGACCCCCTGCAGTTGACCCCTACAAGACTCTCAAGGCTCAACTAACGAAGCGCACCACCGCTTCTGAGCAACGAAAGCTTCAGATGCTCTTCACTGCTGAGGAGCTAGGTGACAGGAAGCCTACTCAGTTACTACGTCGCATGAGGCAGCTTCTTGGTGATCGCCCTGGCTTGACTGATGATTCTTTCCTCAGAGAGCTGTTTTTTCAACGCCTCCCACCAAATGTGAGGATGGTTCTGGCATCCACGCCAGATGGTACTGGTTTAGAACAACAGGCTGATCTCGCTGACAAAGTAATGGAGGTTGCCGCCCCTCCAACCGCCATTGCAAGTGTCTCCACGCCACCCCCCTTAGCTACAGAAGTGGATCAGCTTCGTGAACAAGTTTCACGCTTGAGCATGCTGGTTCACAACCTGTCTCGCACCAGATCTTCTTCTCGCTCGTCCAACCGTCCTTCGCGTCGCCCCTCTACACCCCCCACCTTCTTTCTTCTTTATGTGTGTTGGGGCCTCTCCTACAAAGCTGAAAACACTACATTGGTTAAATGAATGCAGAACTATATATTTTAGCTTTTCAATTGGAGTAAACATTTTAAGTGGTATTGCTATATTAAAATAAGCTTGAGGTACTATGTTTTAGTATTGTGGCAGCTAAGCTAGCTGTGGGCGTGGAACCACACCCCCACATTTTCAAGAATTAAGAACACTCGATATATATGTTACCATCTGTTTCGTGTGGTTCGTGTCATGTGTTTGTCACGTGAGTGCGTCTGCTATAAAAGTAATGCACTCGCAATCATTCTTTTAGTCGCACACGTGTTCTAATTTTAATTACACTAAGCCAAGTTTTGACTTGTTGGGATTCTGGTGGCAGCGCTATTCACTGCCCACCTACGTTCAGGCACCTCCGCAGTTTAGACTCTGAAGGTCCCCTAACAACTGGTGGCAAGCGGTGGTTGACTTACCCATAATCGATCAACAGAGAAACCATCTGGAGACCTGTCTTCAGAAGTGCCGGAGAAAAGGAGACGTCCCTAGTACCCAGACGGTGGAATTCATTTCCCTACCCCTCGAGAACTGACGGAACGAGTTTCCTATCACTTGCGAACGAGATTTGCAGTCTGCGGATTTGCTCTGTGGAACCCTGTGGACTTCTGTCTACGCATCATTGGACTTCGTGTCTACCTGTGCTCTTCGGAGTTGTGCTCGAGTGTGCCTGTTGCCAGGACATTTCGTTGTGTGGTGTTGTTAGTATATTTTACAGTTTGTACGCCGTTGTTCATTCATTTTGTACTTATTCGTTGTGTTCATTTTTGTAGTGTGCTACTGTACTTATTCGTTGTGTTCATTTTTGTAGTGTGCTACTGTACTTATTCATTGTGTTCATTTTTGTAGTGTGCTACTGTACTTATTCATTGTGTTCATTTTTGTAGTGTGCTACTGTACTTATGCATTGTGTTCATTTTTGTAGTGTGCTACTGTACTTATTCATTGTGTTCATTTTTGTAGTGTGCTACTGTGCTTCGGTCCAGTCAGGTTGCTATGCCGGAGACAAAGACCAGTGGGGATTCCAGGAGGAAGGTGCCAAGGAGGGTCACGGATGTGGATCCAAAGTTCAAGCCCTCCCATGCCCCCCTCTTGGGGGATAGGTTGCCCTATCCGACGCGAATCTCGGATGTTCGGTATGTTGAAGAGGATTTTGATAGGGACAGTGTTGTTGGGTCTGTTGAGAGGTCTGAGTTGTTTTCAGAGCCTGCTGAGGCAGGAAGAGAGTTGACTTCCGGTGCTGAGGGAGCCAGTGCAGAGGTGTTAAATGGCGGTAATGGTGTTGACAAGGTAGATGTATGTGTGCTGAAGGACTTGATTGAAGCTATGAAGATGCAATCTGTGCAACAGATGGTTGCTCAGCGTGAGTTTGAGGCTGACAGAATTAAGAGGGAGGATGAGAGACTTAGGCGTTTGGAGGAAGAAAGATTTGCGAGGGAGTCTGACAGATTGAGACAAATAGAGGAAGAGAAATATAGAAGGGATGCGGAAAGAGATGTGAAGAGGAAGAAAGAAGTGAGGAGGTCTGAATTGCTGAAGGGTTGCATGTGTACAAAGAGGGTTCTAGTATGTGCGGGTTTCTGCTCAAATTTGAGCGTATTATGGGTGTGTGTGGCATTGATGAGGACGAATGGATTCGTTATTAGTTTCCTAACTTGTCAGATAAATTGTATGCTAGATTGGCTGATTGTGGGTGTGGTGATGACTATGGTGAGGCAAGGAAAGTGTTGTTGATGGCTGTGGGGGAAACGGTGGTGTCATACGGGAACATGCTCTTTGACACCTCGGGGGAACAATTGAAGACTAAGAACGCGGGTGACATCCACGAGTTTGTGAGGAGGATGGTTTCAGGGTTGTTCCAGGGTTGTGAGTCTGTCAAGGACTGCGAGGCTGTGTTGGCAATTGCTTTCACTCGCCACGTCATACCTCTGGCGGGGAAGACCTTCCTGGAAACGAGGAAGCTGGTGACTATGGCCGACCATCTGGATGCATGGGAGACCTGGTTATCCAAGAGACAGTCAGGAAACTTCTTCCGGCCCCGTGTGAGTGGATATGGTGGTGTTGGGAATGGTAACTTTGAGAAGCGTATGCCTGATAGGAGTTTCAATAGTTCCAATGGTGGAAGTGGTAGTACTTTTGTATTTTCATGCTTTGGGTGCGGGGAAAAGGGGCACAGACTGTCTGAGTGCCCTAAACGTGTTGTATCTGGTAGTAATGCTGGTAAGATTGTTTGCCATACGTGTGGAGTAGAGGGGCATAAATCACCCGATTGTCCTAGCAAAAAGGGTGGAGCCCCAAAGAAATCTGGTTCGTCTGACACTAAGATTTCAATGTTGAGTGCCGACAGAAATGTTAAGAAGAATGTTATTAGTGGTCGTGTTAATGGGAAGTTGTGTGATATTTTAGTGGATTCTGGGGCTGATGTGGCATTAGTACCTAGAAGTGTTGTGGGTTATGACTGTGTGCAGTGTGGGGACATAAAGGTTTCTGGTGCTGTGGGAGAGCCTGATGTAAGGGCCAGTACAAAGGTAGTGTTTGAAATTGATGGAGTGAAGTTGGAGAGGTTAGCCTTAATTGATGAGAAGGAGTGCGAGAGAAGTATGTGTATTATTCCATTTGATATGTGTGACGAAGATCAGTGCAAGTTGTTTCAGAGTGCTATTAAAAGAGTTGGAAAGGAGCGTGTGAGTGAGGTGAAGGTGTTAACGAGAGCTCAGGAGTGTGAGGAGAGAGCTTTGGATACTAATGATGTGGATGCAAGTGCTGAGGATTTGTGGAGTGTGATAGAGCCAGAGGAGTCAGTCAGTGAAAATGGAGATGAGGCAGAATCAGTTGTTGAAGCTTCGGAAGACCTGGCTGAGGCAGATCCACAGCAAGAGTGCTTCAGGGAGAGCGTGGCTGAGGTTTCTGGGATGGAAATGGAAGATGATGTAGTACTGAGTGATAGTGAAGCAGTGAACTTGAGTGAAGTGTCTGAGAGTGAGTGTGACAGGGAATTATTAGATGCTGTGAGAGAGGTTGGGCCTATGGGGAAGGGTTCCGACTGTGCTGAATTTAAGTTGGCAGTGATGTCTGACCCTAGTCTGAAGACATGGAGAGGTCTAGCAGATAAGCAGGAGAGAGGTTTTCGATGGAGAAACGGTCTAGTCGTCCAGATAAGATTGTGTACTGGGAACAAAGATGTGAAGTAGTAGCTGTGCCGAAGGAGTTTCGTACTCGTATTCTTAAGGTAGCTCATGAGAATGGGGGTCATCTAGGTGTGGAGAAGGTATACAAGTGTGTTAAGAAATTGTTTATGTGGCCAGGGATGTATGGTTTTGTGGAGAAGTATTGCAAGAGTTGTAAGATGTGTCAAGTGAAATCTAAGCATGGGCCTGATAAGGCGCCGCTTGCGCAGCCGGCAGTGATCAGTGAACCATTTGAAAGCGTGACGGTGGACATTGTTGGCCCACTGCCCAAGGGTAGGGGTGGGTGTAGGTATATACTCACCTGTGTCTGTCTGGCTACCCGATGGCCTGATGCAGTTGATCTGAGGTCAGTCACGGCCAAGGCAGTAGCAGATGGCCTCTGGCAGATTTTCTCGAGGTCGGGTATACCAGTGAGAGTTCCGTCAGACCAGGGGGCACAATTCATTGGCAAGGTGGTGACTTCTATGAGCCAGTGGATGGGCATAGAGAAGGTACGCACATCTCCGTACCATCCGGAGAGCAACGGTGTTGTCGAGCGTATGCACGGCACACTGAAAGCTGTGTTGGGAAAGTGTGTTGAGAAAGACAGTGACTGGGTTGAATGTTTGCCTTGGGTGCTCATGGTCTTGCGTGGCATGCCACACGCAGATCACGGTTTTAACCCGTATGATTTGATCTATGGGTTTCGTGTGCGTACACCTTTAGTTGCTCTACACCATTGTTTGGTGGAAAAGCAGAAGGAGGAGGATGTCAATGTGTGTGACTGGGTGATGCGTATGTCTGAGAAGGTGGAGTTGGTTCGTGATGAAATGGTTTTAAAGTCCAGGAAGGCTAAGGACTTGTTCTTTGGCAAAGTGAATAGTAAACGTAGGTTGAGGAAGTTTGTTGTGGGGGAGAAGGTATTGTATCGGGTCCCGGGAAAGTTGTCTAAGTTAGCAGATTCCTGGGAGGGGCCGTTTGAGGTATTGGATGTTGTGGGGCCAGTGAACTGTAAAATTTGCAAGATGGGGGCCCCGAAGCACGCAAAGGTCGTGCATATCAATAGCTTGAAACGTTTTCGGGATTATTCAGTACAGAGGTTGGATGTGGTAGTTGAGGACGAGAGTGATGAGGGGTGTAAGCTTAGTGGAGTGTGCGATGGCTTTGTTAAGGAAGATTTGGATGTGTTGTTGCATGAGTTTGAGGGTGTTTTCTCGGATGTGCCGGGTAACACCTCTGTTGTGACAATGGGCATAGACACTGGCGATGCTGTGCCTATTCGTCAGACCCCATACTCAGTGCCCTTGGGCCTGAGAGATAAGGTGAAGGAGGAGTTGGATTGTCTGTTGGACTATGGCATCATTGAGCGCTCTCACAGCTGTTGGGCGTCGCCACTAGTTCCGGTGAAAAAGCCAGGTGGGAAGGTTCGTTTGTGCGTAGATTATAGGCGGTTGAATGAGGTTACAGTGAAGGAGCCTTATGCGATTCCGGAGTTTGGGGATATGGTTGAGTTAGTAGGAAGAGGAAGTGTTTTGTCAAAGTTAGATATGTCTAAGGGGTTTCACCAGGTCATGGTGAGACCGGAGGATCGAGATAAGACGGCATTTTGCTGTCCGTTTGGTAAATTTCGGTATATTCGTATGCCTTTTGGATTGTCTAATGCACCTGCCGTATTCCAACGGCTTATGGATTGTGTTCTTTGTGGGTGCCAGGAGTTTTGCAGGGTCTACATAGACGATGTTCTAGTGGTGTCGAGGGATTGGGAAAGTCATTTGGGACACCTGAGGTTGTTGTTCGAGGCTTTGAAGAGTGCTGGGTTGACGTGTCGACTATCTAAGTGTGAATTTGGGAGGAGGAAATTGCTATTCTTAGGGCACTGGATTGGGGGTGGTGTGTTGTCGGTTCCGGAGGATAGGGTGGCTGCCATCAGGGCGCATCCTAAGCCCAAGAGCAGGAGGCAGCTCCGCAGCTTCCTGGGCATGGTGGGGTTTTACCGGAGGTTCATACGTGACTTTCACCGGTTCTCTTCCGTCCTCATCCCCCATACGTCGAAGTCTTTGACTGGCGACTTAATATAGTCCGACAGCATGGTAAGTGCCTTCACCAGTCTGTGTAATGTTTTGTGTAATAGTGTGTCCTTACATGTACCCACAAGTTGTGACTCTTTCGTACTTGAATGTGATGCCTGTGCCACGGGCATTGGTAGTGTGTTATCCATACAGAGGGATGGAGTTTTGTTGCCGGTCGGATTCTTTTCAAGACAGCTTCGGGGTGCACAGTCTCGGTATAGTGCGCAAGAACTGGAAGGGCTGGCTCTCTATGAGTCGGTGATGCATTTCGCATACTATTTGTATGGCAGTGTTTTTCGTGTGGTTACAGATCATAAAGGATTGACGAACTTTTGTTCGGGAAGACAGTGCAACCGGAGGATCTATCGATGGCCTCTCAAGCTAGCGGAGTTTCAGTTTACGGTTGAATACCGGAAAGGTGCGGAGAACGGGGTGGCCGACTGCCTGAGTAGATGCTTTGGGGCAGACGAAGATGAGAAAGATTTGGAGGAGACGAGTTCCAGTGAAGTGGTCACCCATCTTTCCAAGCGGGGGGGAGATGTGGGCGTGGAACCACACCACCACATTTTCAAGAATTAAGAACACTCGATGTATATGTTACCATCTGTTTCGTGTGGTTCGTGTCATGTGTTTGTCACGTGAGTGCGTCTGCTATAAAAGTAATGCACTCGCAATCATTCTTTTAGTCTCACACGTGTTCTAATTTTAATTACACTAAGCCAAGTTTTGACTTGTTGGGATTCTGGTGGCAGCGCTATTCACTGCCCACCTACGTTCAGGCGCCTCCGCAGTTTAGACTCTGAAGGTCCCCTAACACTAGCAATGCAGCTTGGCAAAATCCTACGAATTATTGAAGATGACATTTTTGTTTGTTTCAGTTTTTCCATGTGTTCAATGTTTGCTATTTTATCTGTAACTAATATCTCTTCAGCACAGCGTTGCTTTCTAATAATAGCTATAATTAGCTACATCGCTATAATTAGATGTATTCTCTCTCATTCACTGGCGGTTTTTTTTACAATACAGAATTAGAAATATTTGGTCACAACCGGGAATCAAACCCAGGATTGCTTGCTTAATACACAAGCACTCTGCCAGTTGGCTATGATAACCAGCTGGCAAACAAACATTCAAATTCTGTGTAAAAAGTATCCCCTGTCTCGTAGAGAATTTTGAGGGATTGTAAGAATAATACAGGTTCAACAATGCCAAGGCCATTAAAAGAGACATAAAATGTCAGCCACTCCCCTTGCTACAATTTCTCACACAATAACAAAATTTCGAGTGTATGGGATTTCCCTGTGACAGTTTTTAGGAAAAAAGTAACCAAGCTAATTTGAAAACTAGCTGCCTACTGTTATACACCTTATGCTCGAGTTATGCAACATAGTCTCTGAATATGTTGGCTCCCTTAAAATTTAACTCGAGTATGCATTATCTTTTATCAATCCTACCTCTGCCCCAACAAGTGTTCACTTAACTGCTATAGCAACAATCATAAGAAGCACTGCTACCACCTGAGGGGTCTGCTTTTATCTAGTTTGTAAGGTTATCAAAATTTATAAAATCTATCCTCCATAGTCGTCAATCCTAGCCAAATGTGCTGTTATTGCCACAATCAATCACTAATTACATAAAAAGTGTAATTTTCATGAACATATTCAACAAAAAAGCTTTGAGAGGATCTATGAGTACTTCATTATAAAATTGTGAACTAACTATAAGTAGGAAAATATCAATTTGCTATTAACCGTATGGAAGAAGGTGAAAAGCTGATGTAAAAGTGTAGGGCCCATAGTGACTAAGAAAGGGAGTACTGTTTAGGATTGATACAGACTTTTTATAGACTGTGTATCAGCGAAAGTGGAGTCAGGATATGTGGATTGGAAACTAACTCAATCAGGAACATAGCACTATGAACAATGAACACAGAATTTCACAAGAACTCTACAAATATATTTCATATCTCAATTAGCAGATCATTTATCATAAAATTTTAAGTAGGAACCATAAGCTACAGTATTATGAAATCGGATTATACCTGACATAGGAACTGATTGTGTTCAAATTATCCGTATGTGTGTGTGACAAACTGAATCAGAAATATTGCATGCATCAGTATGCTGTTAGTGAATTATTAATGCTCACTGGACCAAGGATTCAACTTGTTAATAAATGAAATACAAAGCTTAATTGTATACTGTTATTGCTATTTGATAAGTATGTACATTTGGCTAGCCACACCTACTGTATGCATGTATGTTAAGTTGTAAGTATAATGTACACCATTATCCAGTCTTAACCAGCTTCAGTGGCCTGTTGTATCTCAGAAATGAACTTGTAATTTAGTGTAACAAAATAATACAGGGCCAAGCATATACTAGCATTTTCCAACCAAAAAAGACAAGAACACATGAACAGAAATAAGGCTTATGCTGAGCATTGTTAATTTTTAATTAAAATCGACAAAATTGTTTTTGAGTGGCTAATTGTGTATTTATTGTTGAGCTTTTCCTGTAATAACTACTTTGGATAAAATAGGATTGAGCGCACGTCTTTATTAATTTCTAACAGTGCATTGTATGTTTGTATGTATGAGTGTAATTTGGTTTTTATTCTGATAAAGTATTGCATTGTTATTTATATGTATTTTCTTTTACACCTATGCTGCACCATTATGTAGAGTTTCAGACCACTTATATTGAAGTTAGAGTAGCCTTCTCACTACAGATCAGAAATCTCACAATCTCAATTAGCTCTTACTGGCCTGTGTGTTTGTAGTACAAGCTTGCTGCTATTCAAATATGTATGTAAGTATTAGTAAAAACATTTTTAAATTAACAGTATGGTCCATATTAGCCCCAGAGCCACCTTCTTCACCAATCTTCGCAGGTAAACATTTAGATTAGAAATAATACTTTGAATCTACACAAAGAGGATACATTTAAGTTTCCATGTATTTAATATTAAGGATATCAGTGTCTGTAAATTTACATTTTATCTCAGCTGTTTCACATGTCCTTTAACAATGTTATTTGAGTATTGTGTTGTTTATTTGTGGTCAATAACAGATCACGAATGTTTAAGTGACAAGCCCAAATTTTTCCAATGCACCCTATATATTTTCAATTCTAAAGGGCATGTGCCCCTTGCCCCCCTGAGTATTGTATATCTATAATAAAACAGGAATAAAATAATTTAGTATTAATTGACAACAGGGCACTAAGGGACTGTTTTGATACTTTCTCATAAAGCCACCTTAGTTAAAGAGACATGTTAGACCTCATAGCAAGGCATTAATACATATATTCCTTTCAAAAGAATTGCAAGCTCATTGTGATCATAACAACTAACACTTTTTTCAAGTTGAGGTTACAGCGGTACAGGAAATTCATGGACAGAAATTTGATTCAGTAGCTAATGGGCTTATTAGAAACTGCAAAACAAAAATGAGAGAAGGGTACTAACATACTTGCCCTATGCTACTTGAGGCACTACTGAAGAAATACCAGTCTTTGAATTGACCAATACGGTTGTTCAGTTTTACACCGCTTTAGTCTAGTGCGGACAACAACAGAGTACACTATAAGGTACCAGTTGTGTTTTCACTCACCGTAAAAATCCATGAACGCCAGTAAGAACAGAACCAGAAGAGGAGATACACAGGCGTATTATCACTCTTGCTGTAGAGAACTTCTGTGGTATTAGCAACCCTTTACCATTTCTGATCTGGTGTTTTAAAATTAAACCCTTTACCAATTTCGAGTTTGAAACCTAGCACTATCGACCTTTTACCTCAATAATCAGGAGTGTTAGAAGAGAAGTGGTGGTAAAGGGTATCAACACAATATGCGTGCCGTACACGCGGTAGTGGGCACAGTGAAGATTAAGCTAATTTCTGCCTTGTGTGATCTTACTAGACTGATTTACAGGCTGCGACAGACAGCAAGTAGAGAGCGCGGTGTTGTTAAATTTTATTGAGTAAGTATGAAAACGCTAATTAGTGATATCTAGGTGATTCTTTAAGTGTTATTGGATATGTGGATGTAGGATTGTAATTTGTACAAGTCATTGATCACCGTGTTTGAAGTATTACGGTTGAGTTCATTACCTTGTTTCTTTGTTAATGCAGGAATGAACTAAAGAGGTTGCAGAGATGAACTTGAGATATTGCAGAGATGGAGCCAAAGTTCAGGAACTTGTCTGATGCATCATTTTTTTCATTTATTTGTACATGGTCATAATTATTTATTCATATTCTGGTAACAATGGATAAATTTTGAAGGTACAGGATTTGTGTAGAACAGGTTGCACAAAAAGTGCAGTTTAACTTCAGGATTGCTGCAGGAAAGGTGTGTGAAGAATAGTTGCTTTGTGTAGGAAAGGTGCATAAAAAGTGCAGTTTTTGAGTACAGGAAATCTAAAGGAAAGCTGCACATTTTCGCACAGACAGCTACCTAGAATGTACAGGAATAGTTCAGTTTTAATTCAGGAAATATGAAGGAAATGTGATATGATATATGCAGTACAAACCATCTGGCATGTAAAGGAAATAGTGCAGTTTATGTCAAGGATATGTTCAGGAAATAGTGAAGGAAAGTACGCCCTATACAGTACCAAGAATGGTTACCACCAGCTCATCTGTCCTGAAGTTGGAAATGTGAAGGACATGTGATCTGTGAGATAGCTATACTTAACCTTTCCTATAGCAGGAAATTCCACTTTTCTTCCAGTGTGATGATGGCTAGGGAAATGGCTGTTTTGAGCATGCCCTGTTTTATAGCATTGTCGTTTGTGATGGTACTGTGCTGTACATATTTACCCAGGGCAACAATGAAACTAATGGATAAACCGATGAGTATAAATCCCTCTAAAAACAATGATATCAGTTTCGTCAGCAAGAGTGGAGAGTGTCGAAGAACAAAGCAGAAGCCAATCTCACCAGTGACGAAATAATATGTATTGTAGAATACAATTTGATTCCACAGACAGGAAGCGACTAAAGGCAGAGTCAGGCCTGCAGTGATAACCTTCCATGATAAATTAGAAGCTTTATATTTGACAACGTAAAACATGACAAAACAGTACATGGAAATGGCGAATCGTTTAGACTCTGTGGTGACCACATAGAAATAGATCCCAACTTTGCAGTGGGTGGTTACTCCAGTTCCTCTGGTATAGTACAGCACTGGAAGCAATGAACGGAATATTTCAGTCAGTAGAAGTATCAGGTCATACAAGATGATGTTGACTATAACAATTTTAATTTTAGGGTTAATCTTCTGTACAAGAGGGCAATTAGAACAGCCAAACTGAGCAGGAAGGATGGAATATAAAGGCACATTATGCTAACCAGAGAAAATACTGTCTTAAATTTAGTAAACTTCTCCACTTCAGTAGTCAGGTTGAATGTTACTCCATCCATCATACAAATTGAACCGCTCACTACTTTCAGCTATATAGCAATGTGACCCTCACTGGAAGGTGTGTGAAGAATACTAGTTTTAGTTTAAGTTGACTTCTTTTATAATGATCTAGTGAGCTAGTTTATGGTATGATGTCCTGCCACTAGATTCCCCACAGATTAGATGTTACAATTGAAATTATCTTTGCAAATATTCTATCTTAGTGTACCAGCAAATTCTTCACTCAATATTAGCTGCTTCACTGGTTCTTGATCTGCTTAGGAAATGGCTTATGTCTGCCCCATCAGGTGGGTAGTGGCAGACCACCACAGGATATGATGTAATTTGAGATGGTTTTCATGATGAAATCTGCTTGCCTAAATTCAATTTATCCCATCTTCTCAGGGAACAACGAAGTGCAGTATTTGTCAGCATCTTAGAATTAACTAGAGTATTAGTATGGATATAAAATGAGTAAAGCCTAATTAATTTAAAACCTTTATTTTTATTTCATCTCAAGTTCTCAGGTAGTATGTATTACTAGCGTGATATACTGAATGATGGAAGGTCTTCCCTAGTTACACTTTAACTCCACACACAGCAATAATCATGATGTGTATTGCCTACGTGCATTAGTAAGGTGAAGTGAACATTGTAGCTAATTGGTATGCATGGAACAAGATAATTTCTGGTCAAAAAACAATACATGCTTATGACAAGTCTCAAGAAATGTATACATAGTGCATTCCATTGTCTGTCAGTTTCCACAGTATTTCAAAATGTTTTCATCAGCTAAAATGCTGCCCTTCTTTCCACGACGGAAAAGAACATTTTTGTGCAGTTAACTTGATGTCGAGCCCTCTGCTTCTTGGCTAGGTTCACCCAACAATGCTGAACTAATTCCCTTTGTTATAGCTGAGTCTTAAATCATTTTAATAAATACAAAATATAATGGAGAGAGAGTGTCAGAGTGTCCAGAGTCAGAGTCTATGACTGTCCCTGGTCAGTCCTTTTATAGACTGCCAGTGGGATCACAAAGAAAAGAAAATAGAATGCGAAAACTGATCAATCACAAAGAGGATCATGAACTATTAAAGTAACCAATCAAATCAGATAACAAACATTCACACAAATTGTAACAAGTAACCTAGGCAACATAAAATTCAGCTGCTACTATACAGCTATTGAAACAACACACAAACCACATGCATACATACTGAATAAATGACTGGCAGTACTGTTGTGGGATGTGGTCCCCACACTTAAGTAACAATGGTGTGAAGTCTTATTAGGGATTTGTTGTTCATATCACCTTGACATTAACTCAGCCCATCAGCATTGTTTATTAAGGTGGCCTGGACAAAACACAATAATGAATATATCTGGCTTTTGAAAGAGAGCAAATTGACGAAGGCAACATTTCAACTGCTTGCTCGTGAGAAGGGACACACATGCTTCGTGGTCTGTCACAATAGTAATATGACCATATTGCTCAGTTTCAAGTTGATAAAATAGATTAGAAAGTCCCAGGTGTGTACAAGGGTTGGTTTTAAACGTTTATGTCCATAACAAAGCCCTTGAAATACCTGAAGAATCCCATAGATGCATACAGGCCAATTGAAAAATGTCCTAGTATTTGTTTCATACGTTGTTTATCATTTGTTACTAATTCTTTTCTATTAGCTATTACAGCACCATAATAATGACTGTGCTACAATATAAAAGCTACTAACCTGATCACAAGACAAACAGCATACAGATGGTGCTTTGAATGTATCCAATACTACAGACTATAGTCAAAGGAATGCACAATTTGTTCCATTTGTTCGCCTAATATTTTCCTTGGTTTCTAGTATCTATGTTACGGTAAGAGATTAACCCTGTTTTAAGAGTTCGTTTAACCATGTGGCCACCATGAACATTGTAGCAACTAATAACTATCTTGAAGAGAACACGAATGACTAAGCATTAATTCCCTCTACCTACAGGTCTATAGGTACAGAAAAAAATCCTGGCAATGGTGAAGAATATAATATCATGGTAGTTCAAGCATTTCTTGCAGAATATTATTTTGATGGGGTGCACTGGTTTCATCTAGACTTTCTATCACTTATATTCCAATTCTTCGGAATAATGAATGCTCAAGTTATAACATGAATCTTCAGCTACCTTGTCTATGTTAATTGTATCAGCTTTTACTGTACATGAATAGTAAAAATAGGTTGATATCTGAGCTTATCAATAAGCCTCCTTGCAAGCAGTATTGAAGAACGATTACTACATCCAGTAAAAAGTGGGGTTGTCCCAGCAGGGACTACTTAACCTTCCTGAAGAAAGTTTGTAAGTATAAGTGTGACCACTCATATCACGCCCACCAGACTGCACAAAATAATAATTGCTCATTACACTAATAAATAGATAGATTTTGGAAAGGCAATTTCTTCTACAATTTGGTCATCAGTTTTGGATTCCCATAATGCCCAGGATTACTGGTACTACTCAATGGTTTTTATATTCAAAGAAATTACACGTTTAGTCTGTTGTTTTTTATGCACAGTGTAAAGCTGTCAAACTGGCCAGTAGTGAATAGAAATGCAGCTAGAAATTTCAAGAGAGGGGGACTAACTGTGATTGATGGTTATGGGTGCAAAATGGGATAATATCAAAATGGAGCGTACCCTTTGTATAGAAACAATTTCTGCAGCACTATTTTCCTTGGTTCATCAAGTACTGTACCATCTTGGGTGTTTATCTAAAAAATCACTAATCTACTTTATAGACACCAAATGCAATTTCATAGTTACATAAATGAATCAGAGCACAAGAACTCTAGCTACCACCATTCTTTCATCTGACTACATCTCAATAATGAGTTAAGTCTCTGTGAAGATAATACAAAGCGACCGATCTAAAATGAAGCTTAAGAGGTGCGAAACCTCATCACTACTATACACTAAGTAGCTAATACAAGATCATCTCAGACTATACACACACGCACATGAAGAAGGAAGAAAAAGGAACATATGTGTGTGTGTGTGTGTGTGTGTGTGTGAACATTAATTGTTTATGCTGTAAACAGCAGTTGATTGTGTAGTTGTATGTGGTCATGATTTGTTTGTGTCAGTTGTGTTAATAAATGTAGGAATGTTGTATGCATGTGTGCATGTCTGTAGCAGAGCAGGAACTTTGCAGCCTTTCGTGTGACTTGTAGGTGTGGTTTTTGTGTTGTATTTAAGCTGAGTTTTGTGTCATTGTAGCAGTCTTGGCTCATGTCATTCAATTTGTTGTGCGTGCATTTGTGACATCACATTTATTACAACTTTTACTAAATCTCACCGGTACACAATTATCTCTTCTTCAAACTAGTTAATTAAGTGAAGAACCCTTACAATGTTATTTCTAGATAATACTAAAAAGTTAAACCAAATAGTATAATATACCCTGTAAAAAGATAAAGTTGTAAAGATAAACATGACTATGCCAGAATACATAAAGTAAAGTGAAAGCTAATAAACCTCACATCTTACCCAATAAGTATTATAAGCCTGTGGGGCTTGGTCTTGAATGGGCTTAACCGATTCCCTCACTGGTAGCGTCACTGCCACCAGAGCTCTGGCCAGACTAACGACAAGTCTTCTCCCACCCTTCCCAAAGAGGTTGGATTAATAAAAGGTTGTCTTGCAATCAAAACAGCACAAATGGTCAAAGCACAGAACTGGAAAATGATGAAAATCTTAATGTATTTATAGACAAAATTGACTCTTCAATGATTCAATGGCAAGTGTTAAATGATTCAATGTAGGTGTTAAATGATTCAATAACGTGGTTTGTGTGAAGTGAACTAATTAGCTAGGTCCATGTTACTTTGTGTGTTTGTTTTGTTCTATTCTTCTGCCTTTCTGTCTCCACCTTCTTTCTTCTTTATGTGTGTTGGGGCCTCTCCTACAAAGCTGAAAACACTACATTGGTTAAATGAAAGCAGAACTATATATTTTAGCTTTTCAATTGGAGTAAACATTTTAAGTGGTATTGCTATATTTGTGGCAGCTAAGCTAGCAATGCAGCTTGGCAAAATCCTACGAATTATTGAAGATGACATTTTTGTTTGTTTCAGTTTTTCCATGTGTTCAATGTTGCTATTTTATCTGTAACTAATATCTCTTCAGCACAGCGTTTCTTTCTAGTAATAGCTATAATTAGCTACATCGCTATAATTAGATGTATTCTCTCTCATTCACTGGCTTTTTTTTTTACAATACAGAATTAGAAATATTTAGTCACAACCGGGAATCAAACCCAGGATTGCTTTCTTAATACACAAGCACTCTGCCACTGGGCTATGATAACCAGCTGGCAAACAAACACTTCCAATTCTGTGTAAAAAGTATCCCCTGTCTCGTAGAGAATTTTGAGGGATTGTAAGAATAATACAGGTTCAACAATGCCAAGGCCATTACAAGAGCACATGAAAATGTCAGTGCCAACTCCACCAACTTGCTACAATTTACTCACACAATTATACGTAAAATGTCACATTTGTATTATATTTAACTGTGACAAATAATTTATGGAAAAAAATAACAAATTTAATCCCAATTTGAAAACTAGTGCCGGAAAAAGTGATTCTACACCTTATGCTCGAGTTATAGCACATACGTCTCGAATATGTTGGTCCAACTATAAAATTTGCAGGCATAAGAGTATGCATTTCAAATTTTGATGAGATCCTACCGCTGACGAACGTCCAACAAGTGATTTTATTTAACTTGTTATAGCAACAATCCATAAAATGCACTACTACCTACCTGAGTGCAAGGTTTACTCTCTTTTTAAAGTCTTTCTGAAGGTTACAAAAAGTTTATAAATTCTGATCCTCCATAAATCGTCAGATCCTCATGTCTTAAATGTGCTGTTACTTGCCAGGTTGAATAATCTAGCTATATTACATGAAATAGCTGAAAATTTTCATGAACATAATTTATCTTTTTAATACCCCCTTTCACCTATTATAATTTTTGTTCACAGTTTTGAGTATACATCAGTTATACTTGACTGTTTTACTCTTCCTTTCTTGTATTTTTGTTATTCTTTGAATTTATTAGCTGTTGTATTGTATTGCAGCTATTGAGCTGCATCATGGCATGTTACTGTTGTTTTTTTAAATAAAATCTTTGAAAACAAAAATGAACATAGTAATATTAATTCCCCTTAAGTAGCTACCAACTTAATATACAGAATAACAATGAAGGTTCAAGTTTATGTAATAAAAAGTTTTCCATTCTGGCATACAAGTCTACAATGAATCATTCTTTTAAGCTTTTTGAAAATACTTTGTCAGTGCTATCTTACTGGATGACCGTCTATTCTTGTGCTTCTCTGTTTCTTCAAAGAATTTACAACAAATAAGCACATCCAGGAATGTTTGCCTAACTGACTTCAGTGTAAGCAGTAGGCATATGGGTGTGGCCAGGACAGGCCAAGATCCCACGGAGATAAAATGGTCTGGGGAAGAAACCGGCGCCAAACCTCAGAAGAATATGGACATCAGAACTGGTAAAGTAGAAGTAATGAAACTCAGGGTACTGATGATGGCTAGGGCAATCGCTGTTTTGAGCATGCCCTGTTTTATAGCATTGTCGTTTGTGATGGTACTGTGCTGTACATATTTACCCAGGGCAACAATGAAACTAATGGATAAACCGATGAGTATAAATCCCTCTAAAAACAATGATAACAGTTTCGTCAGCAAGAGTGGAGACTGTCGAAGAACAAAGCAGAAGCCAATCTCACCAGTGACGAAATATGTATTGTAGAATACAATTTGATTCCACAGACAGGAAGCGACTAAAGGCAGAGTCAGGCCTGCAGTGATAACCTTCCACGATAAATTAGAAGCTTTATATTTGACAATGTAAAACATGACAAAACAGTACATGGAAATGGCGAATTGTTTAGACTCTGTGGTGACCACATAGAAATAGATCCCAACTTTGCAGTGGGTGGTTACTCCAGTTCCTCTGTTATAGTACAGCACTGGAAGCAATGAACGGAATATTTCAGTCAATAGAAGTATCAGGTCATACAAGATGATGTTGACTATAACAATTTTAATTTTAGGGTTAATCTTCTGTACAAGAGGGCAATTAGAACAGCCAAACTGAGCAGGAAGGATGGAATATAAAGGCACATTATGCTAACCAGAGAAAATACTGTCTTAAATTTAGTAAACTTCTCCTCCACTTCAGTAGTAAGGTTGAATATTACTCCGTCCATCATACAAATTGAACCTCTCACTACTTTCAGCTATATAGCAATGTGACCCTCACTGGAAGGTGTGTGAAGAATACTAGTTTTAGTTTAAGTTGACTTCTTTTATAATGATCTAGTGAGCTAGTTTATGGTATGATGTCCTGCCACTAGATTCCCCACAGATTAGATGTTACAATTGAAATTATCTTTGCAAATATTCTATCTTAGTGTACCGGCAAATTCTTCACTCAATATTAGCTGCTTCACTGGTTCTTGATCTGCTTAGGAAATGGCTTATGTCTGCCCCATACAGGTGGGTAGTGGCAGACCACCACAGGATGTGATGTAATTTGAGATGGTTTTCATGATGAAATCTGCTTACCTATATTCAATTTATCCCATCTTCTCAGGGAACAACGAAGTGCAGTATTTGTCAGCATCTTAGAATTAACTAGAGTATTAGTATGGATGTAAAATGAGTAAAGCCTAGTTAATTTAAAACCTTTATTTTTATTTCATCTCAAATTCTCAGGTAGTATGTAATACTAGCGTGATATACTGAATGATTGAAGCTCTTCACTAGTTACACTTTAACTCCACACACAGCAATAATCATGATGTGTATTGCCTACGTGCCATTAGTAAGGTGAAGTGAACATTGTAGCTAATTGATATGCATGGAACAAGATAATTTCTGGTCGAAACACAATACATGCTTATAACAAATCTCAAGAAATGTATACGTAGTTCATGTCTGTCAGTTTCCACAGTATTTCAAAATGTTTTCATCAGCTAAAATGCTGCTCTTCTTTCCACAACGGAAAAGAACATTTTTGTACAGTTAACTTGATTTCGAGCCCTCTGCTTCTTGGCTAGGTTCACCCAACAATGCTGAATTAATTCCCTTTGTTATAGTTGAGTTTTAAATCATTTTAATAAATACAAAATGTAATGAGAGAGAGTGTCAGAGTGTCCAGAGTCAGAGTCTATGACTGTCCCTGGTCAGCCCTTTTATAGATGCCAATGGGATTACAAAGAAAAGAAAATAGAATGTGAAAACTGATCAATCACAAAGAGGATCATGAACTATTAAAGTAACCAATCAAATGAGATAACAAACATTCACTCAAAATAATTGTAACAAGTAACCTAGGCAACATAAAATTCAGCTGCTGCTATACAACTATTGAAACAACGAACACACAAACCACACATGCATACATTCTGAATAAATGACTGGCAGTACTGTTGTGGGATGTGGTCCCCACACTTAAGTAACAATGGTGTGAAGTCTTATTAGGGATTTGTTGTTCATATCACCTTGACATTAACTCAGCCCATCAGCATTGTTTATTAAGGTGGCCTGGACAAAACACAATAATGAATATCTGTGGCTTTTGGAAGAGAGCAAATTGACGAAGGCAACATTTCAACTGCTTGCTCGTGAGAAGGGACACAGATGCTTCGTGGTCTGTCACAATAGTAATATGACCATATTGCTGAGTATCAAGTTGATAAAATAGATTAGAAAGTCCCAGGTGTGTACAAGGGTTGGTTTTAAACGCTTATGTCCATAACAAAGCCCTTGAAATGCCTGAAGAATCCCAAAGATGCATACAGGCCAATTGAAAAATGCCCTAGCTAAACAAGTTAAATGTTTTTATAAATAGAACAAAACTATTACTGTTATAAGCTGAAAATTTAAGAACTTGGTTATTTAACAATATTGACTTCTTTTGCAATTATTGCATTTCTTAATGATAATGACTGTGCTTTTAGAAAAAAAAAGTACGTAAGCAACTAATAACAACATCAGAGGTTTGATGGAATGGAACAAAAAAGAATTCAATTTAACACGGCTTTGATGCACTTAGTGGCCTAGCGTTTTTATTTTGGATGCAAATGGAAAATTTCTGATTGTGAGACAAAGCTAGCTCACCTGTTATATGTACTAAATAAATGCTAATAATATAAATTACACCGCATTACTTTTAGAGATTTCTATGTCCAGTATATCATCATTGACCCACGCTCTTCCTCAATCTCTCCTTATTGACACCAATACAATTAAAATAGGAAAAATCATTGGCCAAGGTATTTGCTGTTTCCTCTTTGTATCAAGCAATGTTTATCTCAGTTTTAATTAGGTGAATTTGGTGTAGTATACCAAGGCTACATTCGTCACTCAAGCATGAAGGATAACATAGTAGCCATTAAAACTCTAAAAGGTAGCCAAACTTACCTCGTTATTTTTTAAATTATATTCTTCATCTTTTAACTACAGGAATATTTGCCACTGCACAGGATATTGAAAATATGTTCCAAGAAATTATAAAGATAGTTTATTTTGACCACCCTAATGTGTTGTCATTGATAGGAGTGAAAATATCTATTAGCAATGACTAATTATGGAGACAATATGAGGGTTTAAACTGGGGTGTTGTCCAGGCTGCGCCTCCTATTAAACACCAAAACTTTAAACTGGGGTGTTGTCCAGGCTGCGCCTCCTATTAAACACCAAAACTAAGTTATCTAAACTCCCCATTTTTAACAGTGTACTGAAATAATCTCCTTCCTTGAGGAACATCTTAGGTGCACTCCAGAATACTTGGATCTTTCAAATACAAGGAATGAGCAATAATTATTCTTTACGTAACTCATAAAGTTTCCCTGAAATTGTTATATATAACTAGGCTTCCTTTATCTTGTATTTGTTTCATACGTTGTTTATCATTTGTTACTGATCCTTATCTATTAGCTAATACAGCACCATAATAATGACTGTGCTACAATATAAAAGCTACTAACCTGATCACAATACAAACAGCATACAGTTGGTGCTTTGAATGTTTCCAATACTACAGACTATAGTCTAAGGAATGCACAATTTGTTCTATTTGTTCGCTTAATTTTTTCCTTGTTTTAAGAGTTAGTTTAACCATGTGGCCACCATGAACACTGTAGCAACTAATAACTATCTTGAAGAGAACACGAATGACTAAGCATTAATTCCCTCTACCTACAGGTCTATAGGTATAGAAAAATATCCTGGCACTGGTAAAGAATATATCATGGTAGTTCAAGCATTTCTTGCAGAATATTATTTTGGTGGTGGTGCACTAGTTTTATCTAGACATTCTATCACTTATATTCCAATTCTTCGGAATAATGAATGCTCAAGATATAACATGAATCTTCAGCTACCTTGTCTATGTTAATTGTATCAGCTTTTACTGTACATGAATAGCAAAAATAGGTTGATAACTACATCCAGTAAAAAGTGGGGTTGTCCCAGCAGGGACTACTTAACCTTCCTGGAGAAAGTTTGTAAGTATAAGCGTGACCACTCATATCACGCCCACCACACTGCACAAAATAATAATTGCTCTTTGCACTAATAAATAGATAAATTTTGGAAAGGCAATTTCTTCTACAATTTGGTCTTCAGTTTTGGATTCCCATAATGCCCAGGATTACTGGTACTACTCAATGGTTTTTATATTCAAGGAAATTGCACGTTATTTTTTTGTTTTTTATGCATAATGTAGAGCTGCCAAACCGGCCAGTAGTGAATAGAAATGCAGCTAGAAATTTCAAGAGGGGGGACTAACTGTGATTGATGGTTATGGGTGCAAAATGGGATAATATCAAAATGGAGTGTGCCCTTTGTATAGAAACAATATCTGCAGCTCTATTTTTCTTTGTTCATCCAGTACTGTACCATTTTGGGTGTTTATCTAAAAAATCACTAATCTACTTTATTGACACCAAATGCAATTTCTTAGTTACATGAATGAGAGCACAAGAACTCTACCACCATTCTTTCATCTGACTACATCTCAATAATGAGTTAAGTCTCTGTAAAGATTAATACAAAGCGAAAGATCTAAAATGACCTCAGCACTAATCATTTCAGACCAAAAGAACAATTTATTGGACTATACTAATCAGGCATGAATGTAGCATGAGCAATTAAAATAAAAACATAAAAGTTGAAGAGGCACTTAAATATTTATTGATTGTGTGCTAATTTCCTTTAAAATAATGATTTTTAACTCACTTGTGTTAATGATTAAAAATTCATAAAAAATGCTCAGTTGTGTCCCTGGGACATTGATTCTTGAGCACCTCTCTACAACATCTCTATTGCAATGTTATTATATAAGACTCAAGCTTAAAAATATCCTCACTATATTACAAACTGGTGGTACATATGTATAAATATGCACTTATACACTGCTATCAGTCACTCTGGCTACCCTATCCCCAGGAAAATTCTCAGGAATTCTCTTTGCTTGTGTCTTGGCCACCTCTCCGTTAATTTTGCAGTTATTTTTATTGCTCTCTTTGCAGTTCTTTACTGTTTTGCTGATAAATGGAAGGCAACTAGTCTGGATTTGTGGTTCATGCTAGTTTCCCTGTCACGAACTCCTAGAACATAACGTTCTCAATTAATCGTTAATTGTCAGTAATCTCCAAAATCGGATCCTTACTGACCGGCATACAGACGAACAGACAAAATGACAGGAAGACTACTTAACCATCTCCTCGTGCATGCGCGCTGATTAAGTCATTTTTTTACTACCGCTAATTGTAAGCTTCTACTTCTAATCATACCCCAGTTAGATGAAAAACTCCCCGTAGAAGACAAAATAATGCCCTTCTAATCATACCCCAGTTAGATAAATAACTCCCCGTAGCAGACAAAATAATGCCAGGATTGATTCAGGTGAGACGTCAATCACGTGAAATTAACTGTGTGCTGGCCTCTAGCACAAATGAATAATTCACCTCAAACCTCAAACTTGTTAATTCCTTCATTCTGAAACGTTACTCCACCTATTTTTCAGGTACACTGTATCCGCGACGAGGTAGGCGGACCATTACGTAATCCGTTACGGTACCCCTGCTGTTATACGTTCTTGCGTCGCCTCCTGTTACAAACTAATTTGTACTTGGGTATCTTACGACTCCCTAATTGTGAAGACTGTGTGCAAGTAATAGTAATCTTTCATTCTCTTTAGTAAGTTGGAGAACATTAAGTAAGTAAAGGGAGTAGGGTGACAATTGTACCCGCTAATTGTAGAAACTGTGGGCAAGTAGTGATCTTACATTCTCTTTAGTAAGTTAAGTAAGTAAAGGGAGTAGGGTGACTGTTGTAATGTTGTCTGTTGTGAGTACTTACAGTATGAGCACATCATTCTCCATAACATTATGTGTGCTAAGGTGTGGTGTTTTTGTCTGAGTAAATACAAATCATAATATATATATATATATATACTATGGCTTTTGCCTCATTGGAAATAGTATGTAGATTTTATTTTTTACTTATCTAAATTAGAATTAAAATATGCCACCTTAAGCTTCGGATAAATTATGAAGTCACAATGTTAGTACCGTTCTCAAAGACTTGCATTTAGCTACTACTGATTCCCCAAATTTATCAGAGATAAGAGTTTGTAAACTTCGTCAATTACTTTCAAATTGTAACTCTTTTACCTTCAAAATAAAATTAATTCTTTAGTATCTACCATGTTATAGTGATTAAATATTTAAAACGCAATTCCTAATTATAGGTATGATTTAATACTCCGTGACTTATATTTTTTTAGCGATCGAGCAGAGTTAGTTTAGTGGTGAGTGAGCAAAGATAGTGAGACAATTATGGATGGACTATTGGGTATATTATGTTACACTTATATTATCGGAGGTGATACTGCAAAATAATTCACTCTTAGGCTATATTTTTCACTCACTTCTGGCACATGAAAATGCATGAACCTGCTAGTGCAATTATCCCACCATATTGCACTGGATTCACGTAATACATGTGATTTTTTTCTCCATATCATGCAATCACTCAATATTGTCCCATTTTAAATGCTTATTCATTATTGTTGCTCTTAAAGCTTTTGTAACAAACAACTGCATCTCAAACAACAGAAATGATGCTAAGATGATTCGTCAGAAAGTGCTCTCAGCTAGTTCTCACATTAAATAGATTAGACTCGGTAGCAAGCTGTCATATCACTTGCTGTGACAGTGAGCTATCAGACCAATTAGAATACTTGAAAGACTTTCTTGATTGTTCAATTGATGGTGGAAGAATTCTGAAGGCTACTGGCATAGGGATTTTTTTTATCTCATCAGAATTGGATGAATACAGATTAATCTTAAACATTTATTCAATGAATTAATAACAGCCTATAAAGTTATTAGACTTTTTTATTCAAGTATACATTAAAATGGAGTCATTTTAAACTAATGATGTTCATAGGCTGTCAAATGAAGACTAGTATTGGTGCAATTTGGTGTGCTGTACACTCCATATTGTTACAAGTGATGTCCCAAGCTCCTGGTGATGCTGACTCATTCTGTACAAAGGAATCTGGTACTGCACCTTTACCTCCTTATCCTCCTAATACTAGAATATTGATGGATTCCTATCAATATATTAATCTGCTTCCAGCTCTTGCTGGTCGGGAATCAACATGGCAACAAGTAGATGTGGATAATAGAATTGATGATTCTGGGGGTAGCATAGATGTGAGTGATAGTGTCGAATGTAGATATAGCTACCGCATTCATATGTACTTTTATTGATAAATGCTTAGTATTACTGTGTACATGTGAAATATAAAGTAATCATTTTTTGGCTGTAACATAGCCAATATAATTCATTGTCAAGTTTAATATGTAGAACTGAAGCAGCAGAATTTTGATAAACTATCAACAGTTTAAAATCAATTTACAATAATAATTTCACAGTATTTGAATTTTAATGAACCGAGGTCATTTATTTGTTAACAATTATTATTACTGTACTGTTGTGTTTTAAAGTGGTTTCAGGCAAGAAGTTTTGCCTGTCGTCAGACACTGTCCTCTTGTTATTTTTCAATTGGTGGACAGAACAACTGGCTCATTACTCAGCACATCAGTAGACTTGCGAATGGAACTCTCTTACCTCAAGTAAATGTACAAATAGAATTCCAACTGACTAGCTGTACTCAGGGTTGCCAGATATCCTTTAGTTTGCAAGTATTGGAGACATCGACCATTGATAGAGCTGCTGCTAGAATCACGTCTAATTACAGGAGAGTCATGAGAATAGCACCTACTATGGAAGCAAGCAACTTATCACAAAATGCTAGTGTGCCAATTGATTTTATGGACCGAACTGCTACTGGATTCTATCTGGCTATTGTTGATGAAAATACTTGCATATCACTGACTCGTGTGATAGTGTTCTATCATGTGTGTCCTGAGATGGTGGTGGATCTAATAAGATATCCACAGAGATTGGCTCCTACAACGAATCAACCTGAGTCAGTGGGCGGCACTTGTGTTGACAATGCATCTGGAGAACTACATGGAAGAAATCCACAGCTCTCTTGTATTCAAGGTGGAAAATGGGGAGCGGTATTAGAAGGAACTGGATGCCAGTGTAATCCTGGTTTCATGCATATAGAACAGACAGAAGAGTGTACAAGTGAGTTTAAGGCAGTTTATAGGCAACACATTCTCAGCTCAATAAATTTTGTTAAATCTACCTCTTGTTCTTGTCTCTAATATAGAATGTTTGACTGGTGAGTATGCATCTCCTTCAAATTTCACCTGTTTTCCATGTCCCAGCAACACTAGAGATGATGTAGCTGGAGTTGCTAAATGTGAGTGCTTAATGGGTTACTACAGAGCACTCAATGAAAATCCAGATTTTGGCTGTACTCGTAAGTTTAAGGTGTAAATTTTGTATGTCTGATGTATCACAAGTTAACATTTTTCCATTTATGATGTGTTCCACTTATCACCATAGGGTTTGGGTACTTTTATGATCACTTGTTTGTGCTATACTGCAATTCATGATGGATATAGATTAGTAACAGTTGGCTGTAATACACAAGATATTATTTTAATTTTATGAATTGGGAATGAGCAATTATATTATGTTGTTTAGCGATTTTTTGTAAAGCTTCATGGATTTTCACTCAAATTGTAATTCACACAATTTTTTCTTGCCTGTCCTTATTATGTCTATGTTAATAGAGCCCCCAGGTCCTCCAACTAATGTAAGTATAGAGACCAGAACCCCTACAACAGTGACATTAAGTTGGAAACCTCCAATTAGTTTAGGAGGAAGGATAGACCTGTTCTATCGATTGTGGTATCAGCAAGGTAGTGGGGTCAGGATATTAGGACTGGAAACTAACTCCACTACAGGAACAATATCAGGTATAAAAGTGAACAATTATACAAACAGTAAGACATCTCATTATTAGTGTTGATACATACACTCATTCAATTCATATATAAATCATGACAGCTAATATAACAGCATAAATATAATGTAGAATTGATAGATTTTAAGGTTAAATAATGAGTCTTGGGGAAGTGGAGTAATCCAGTCAATAAGACCATGCAACATAACTAATCATACATGAATGTGTGTTATTATTCATGTATGATTAGTTATCTGAACGTTGTTATGTGCCTAGATGTAAAAAATGTCCAAAACTGATTTCCTTCTTTCACGTACAGAAACAAATTCCTTTGCTACATGAACCTAGTTCAGCTCATCTTTTTTTACTTTTTTACAATGCATGTGTAAAATCATACTATATTTTGACCTCTCGTGTTGCAGTGTTGAGTAGATATGTTTTAATTCTCTTCAGAGCCGAAAAATTACATTCACTGAAAAAATGATAAATTAATTACTTACAAATGAAAAGGTGAGAGAAGATGTTTACGAGTAAGAACAGTACCCACAAGTAAACCAACACATAAATACACTAGAAAACATAAACAAATAAACTTATAGCTGCAATAAATACATTGTAAGGTGTGTTCTCTTGTGTGTGTGGGAGAGAATATTGTCATGTATCACTGAACATTTTGTGAGCTCTTAGAATGAAAGCAAATAGTACTTTCATCAACATGTTGTTATATTGGAGAAGCTAATTGATTAATATGTAGTCAGTTTAGAAAGTGGAAAATTGCTTGATAATTTTAGCAACTGAATTGTGATGTGCTATTGTTCACTGCTATAGTGATCATTAATTGCTCAAGTGAAGGTACATACCTAATGGCCACTATCCTGCAGTCACACTGTACCACTCACATCTAATTCCCTACCATACACGGATGACACCATTATAGCTGATGTGCATTGTGGGGGAACGGGTCGTTGGCCGAGGTGGCGATGAGGCTTCCTAGGGTCCGACTGTCCCACTCGAGGATCGCTGCCACCAGAATCCAGGTAATGGCTCTTGCTCGTCTTGAGTAATCCGGCTCCTTTATAACGCTAGGGTGGCCGGAGCTCGTCTCGCAATCGCGCCTCAAGTAATAGCGGTTTAAAACTATTCTTGAAACTATTCTAGTCTAATTTGACAAGTGCGTGGCTTGCCTATTTATTGGTCAAGGCTACGCACGTGCCGACACAAAAGGTATAAACATCCGGTCACAAAAATTGCATGACGTCCACTACCTACGCTAACTATATGATACAAAAATTACTAAATATAAATGCATACACAATAATAACATCCACTGTGCGTTCTACCAGTTCATTTCTCTTCTCTCTTCTTTTGAGTCTTCTCTCCTTCATTGGAGGCCAGACCCACATGCATGAATGTTATCCATTGAATTTGAGTGCATCCCCACTATGCCAATTTCTGTGTTTTCAAAATCATGCTGCATTCATAGCAATACATAGCTAATGATTTTTAGAATAGATGTATTTTCTCTCTTTCACAGGCTTTTTAAACAATACAGAATTAAAAATATTTGGTCGCCACCGGGAATCGAACCCAGGACCGCTTGTGGCGACCAAATATTTTTAATTCTGTATTGTTTAAATAGCCTGTGAAAGAGAGAGAATAATATATCTAATGAGTAAATAAAGGCTGAGAAAGAAATTGTGATTTTTAGGTTGTTTTTATGTATCATAATAAAATTACTACACCTGTAAAATACTTTCAAAATAGATTTGAGCCAATTGTTTATATCTGTAAAGTAAATATTATTATTGTTGAATAATATTACATTTATGTGATGCCACTCTATGATTTAATCACTATGTGTTGTATACTAGCTATATACTGTACATGAATTATAAAATGTATACTACACTAGGTTTGGTAGAAAGAGTTAAATACAACTTCTATGTGACAGCCGAAAATGGAGTTTCCAATGTGGGATTAACAACACCTTTGCCAGTTTTGATCAGCGAAGTATCCGACAACTCCATCTTAATTAATGGCATCGTAATTGCACTAGTAATATTCACTGCACTAGCTGCTGCACTATTAATCATCTTTATCATTTCCTTTAGTTATGTGCGGAGAAAACTCTGGTAAGTGTAAGTACTGTATTGTATCAGTAGCTGATTATTTACACGAGATAAACATAATGACTTACAGTAAGAATACTTTTGATGTATTCTGTTACATGCCTGAACAATGCTATTATTTCCATGAATTAATATCACCAATTCTTTGTGTGTGCATTGTGTGTGTGTGTGTGTGTGGGGGGGGGGGGGGGGGGGGGGGGGGGGGGGGGGGGGGGGGGGGGCTAGAGTCCCGTTTTTATTGTCCAATTTATTTAGTCCCATATAGTATTTTTAGTCTCTTCTAGTGTCTTCTAGTGTCTTTGTTGTCTTCTAGTGATTAATAAAAATATTAGGTTATGCTGATTTTAACTACAATCATCACTTTTTAATGAAAATACATTAATACATATGAAAAAATAAGAGAAAACTTGTTAAAAGAGAAAAATTGCTATTGTATGAAAAATTGACAACAAACATCATTAATGCTGGAACATAAAACTAACTTTAAAATTTTAAATAGTATATTTTTGTAACTGCAGCTTACTTATTGCATTATATATTCCTATCAGAATACTTAGTTTTGCTAGTATTAACATGTATAATAGCTAAACTACGGTTTTTCACGCTAGTGTTGATAGAATTTATTGATCAAATTGCAAAAATGACTATTTTTCATAGTTGAATTTATTAAATAAATCTGTTAAGTGTGTAGATAATGCTATTTAACAACTATGCCATTAATAGCTATTAGCGATAAATAAATATGTAGCCACTATTAATTGTCCATGTTTACAGTTTCAGATATCGACAAATAAAATCAAGACATTCAAAATGTAAGCAAATATTTATATTTTATGGTGTAATTCTAATTTCATTACAACTGACACATGACTACTTTTACCCATCCAACAAAAAATTAAATGAAAACAATAAGTATAATGGCATATATTACCTAGTTCTGAGTGTCATAATGGTAATTTTCACTGTAATTATCATTTCTGTTGATCTCTATAACTTTTTGGTCTATTTATTTCACAGAAAAGTAATGGCTTACTCGATTCTTTTTTTTTTTTAAGAAAAGCATTAGTTGTTATGAACTGCATAATTGATGAAGCACCAAGGGCTTGGTGCACCTTAGGCATTACTATGCACTTGCTAGATATTATAAAATAATTATTTATTTGAAGTAGTACCAATATGAATATCCCAATTTGTAGCTCAAGCAAGTTTATGTGTACCGCTTGAGCAAGTCGATAATCAACTCGTGCAGTGAAACGGTAGGCATTAATACTTTCTTCATAAGGTAACATAAAACTATAGTAGGAGAAAAAATTAATTGGTTTCGTTTAGTTGAGTCAAGTTGCACTTGATGTAATCACTATCTTTCTCTAGTAAGCTACCGAACTCTGTTCACAGTGGCTAAAGTTTCAGCTGAGGGTGTGGGGAAGACCTTTTGAAGTAACACTCAGAATGTTATTACTAACTTGCTATCCAGACTGTCACTTACAGAGTAGAAAGTAACATTTTTGTAAGCAATTGTTACATTCAAAGAATGAACCGAAATTGAAACCAAATAAAATATTTTTCATGTTACTTTACTTTTATAAAATTTCATACAATTCTTCCTATACGTAATTTTGACTCAATTCATTGCAAATAGTCACATGTGAAAAAAATGACTTAAATGTATTAAACAATTCCATCAGTTTATTAGATTGAAATTGCATCAGAGTGCATGATCTAGGATCACTCTTTGGCTCTTCTTGTTTGTTTAGTCATGCTCTAAAACTTGCTCATAAGTGTTCTTGTAGGACCTGTCAATAGAACTGTGCTAAACTTTATCACACTCATTCCAACTTATTTCTTCTGGTGATATGGTTGTACAGCACAGTACAGTACACTAGAGCTAAATCAAGATGATGCATACATCCAATGTAGAAATTTGTCCAGTGTTATGTGAGTGATACAAAATTAATACGAATATTTGAAGTGTTCAGATTACACTTTGTAATGAAGCACCAAAGGAGCAAACCCTCAGCGCTACTGAACACTACCTAGCTATTACAATATAATCTCAGACTAAAAAAAATAGCAATCCATTAGCTATATAATCAGGCATCAATATAGCTTGAGCAATCAGAATGGTACACGGAAACTTGTCTTCATAAGGGAAGAAGCTAAACAGGCCAGAAGCACTCACCATAGAGATTTTCAAGTCGAAATTTCACTTCTTTCAACTCCTTTATAAAGCAAACTACACCACAGGCTGAAGAAATTATTTGCTCTGGGGATTAGGTAGCATAGCGTTCCCACAAAATCTGGTACTTACGTGAAGCAGATTCGTGTTTTCCCAACAATTAGCCTAAAATTAAATAAAGTAGCACAATGAGTAAGTCCATACCTAAATCAACAGTTAATTGTAAGTAATCTCCAAAATCGGAGCATTACAGACATACTGACAAATATACAAACAGAACAACAAACAGGATAACTACTATTCTTCTCGCAAGCCTGACCCTTTATACCCTCCCTTGCATTCGCGCTGAGGTTAATTACAAGTTAGAATTGATGAGAATTTGAAAGTATGTCCGGTAAATAGGAGAAAAGAAATGTTGTAGTTTAATTCAAATTATGTTTTGATAGTTAATGTTGTTTCAGCACACTGCTAGTGAGGGTTGCACGAAGCTTTTGAGAGATAGCTAAGCAAATTCAGATCAATTAAAAAAAAAAAAATTCACTAGCTAATACAGATAATTTCTCAAATTTTCTTCATTTGCATTTAGATGTGCATCAATGGCATTTTAATTATTTTCCACAAGGCTTCAGGCTCTTACTAAACTATAATCTAGCTTTTTTAATTGAGAAATGTGTAATGATGTAAGAAATGTAACTCACACTGTGGGTGTTTGTGTTGGAGTTAAAAAGGGAGTAAGCAGGATACAGTAGCTACTCCTCCACTGATGGATGTTTCAGTTGCTGCCACCAGAGTTGTGGCCCTTGAAGTGTATGCAGCTAGTGCCCAGGATAGCCTTTCCCAAATAAGTCGGTTAAAGAACTTTAATTCAGGAAACAACAGAGTACAGGGGAGAAGCACATGAAACACTGGGTTGGTACAACTGAACAACTGTGCAATAACTAAGCATATATATATGAGTGAAAGGTCAGCAGGCGCTCCAGGCACCCCGCAACTTTACAATTATGTGGAACATGTGTTTTATGTTCTTGTTGATATGCAAAAAATGGACATGCAATGTTATTTAGTGTTTCTGTCAATCTTCTAAAGGATTCCCTTGTTTGTTGCTAATGTCCTGCCCGACACACGCATATAAAAATTGAAAGTTACTAACATTAGTCAGCTTGTGATTGTTGATATCATTTTTTTGTGGTTTTTTAGCTATAGAGTTGAATGAAGATCATCCTAAAGCCGTAGAAGTAAGTGTAGGTGAAGAATTTTCCAGAGACATAATATCTGAAAATTTGATTTTGACAGCAAAGATGGAAACAGGTGAGATTTGTATGATGTTGAAACTAATGTTTAAAAACACTCCAACATTTAAAAATTTCAGACATGACAAAATGTGTTGAGATGACAACTCTTTTGTGATAATTAGACAGAGAGAGGTGCATATTATTACTGTAATAACAGTGACCAATCTAGCCTTCCTAATAACATTTGTTAAAATTGATGTAATGTGCAGAATACTCTATCATTTTAAAAACAACTTGTACAAGTCGCTGTCTTTCTCAGAAAATATTGACACTAATTTTGTACATGACATTTCCAAGCTTCAAGTGACTTGAACATTTTTCCAGTAATTAAGCACCTGAACTCTTGTTTTATTTTTAACCATAATACAAACTTCATTATAGCAACTTACTGCATACTCACTATAAAGTAACAAAACACACAAACTTGCATCATTGAAGTGAAAGATTATGCCATTATACAAGCAGGAAAGAAGGATATAGATGCTTAGAGCATAGTGTAGTAATCAAAAATTTTGCATTCCTGATTGTAATGTGGTGTGCAATATTTGCAGTATATTTGTTTGTTTAGTTGCTATGAAACATTTGTCAGATTAACTATGTTAAAGCATGAAATGTGTAATAATGAAATTTGTAGTAGCAGATAGCTTTTATCTAACTTTCATCAATAATAACTTTAAGTCTTGTTGCCAGAGGGATATCTATTAAGGGCTACTTCCAGTGATAATAATGAAGTGGTACGTGGAAAAAATGAAGCTTGGTTTGTAATTAATAAAAAGGGAATGTGCTAAAGACAATCGAAGGGTATAATGTCAATATACTTTGGCTTCACTGAACAACTCATAGCTACATTTGTTGCTGCAACAAGAGTGAGTTACTAATTCAAGTATTGTTATTTTAAAAGTTTATATTTAAGCTTTCACTTTATTGACAATGTTTCATTTCTGACAAAATTATATACCTTTTCATATTTGAGCTGGAGTACACTAATTGGAGTACACTAATTGTAAATGTTTATTTGCTTCATAACTTCTAGAAACTTCTATGACCACTATGTCGGTACTGACCCGTGTTATTCCTCAATCTCTCCTCATTGACACCAATACAATTAAAATAGGAAAAATTATTGGCCAAGGTAATTACTATTTATCTATTCTTGTATTATGTGAGGTCTAACCTATGATTGCATATCAGGTGAATTTGGTGTAGTATACAAAGGCTACATTCTTCAGTCAGACATGAGCAATAATGTGGTTGCAATTAAGACACTGAAAGGTAACCAATATTGCCTGATAATATTTATTGATTAGTATTCTTCCTTAATTTGCAGGAATATTTGCTACAAAACAGGATGTAGACAATATGTGCCAAGAGATTATGAAAATGGTTCATTTTGACCACCCTAATGTAATGTCACTAATAGGAGTGTGTATACCTCCTTCTGGTATAACAACAAGGTTGTGTATAGTAATGCCATTTATGGAAAAGGGAAATTTGCTGGACTACCTTAGAAAGCAATCTGATCACATCATTGTGACTGACCAAAATGAAGTAAGCGTAGGTTTCATTTGTTAGAAAACAACCCAATATTTCTTGCATTGCTATTGTATATGTGAAAGTTGTCTACACCATTGGCAAAAACATGTATAATAATATAAAAGATCACTATAAGCAACTGCTTTAAACCTTGACAGATTATGTGTTTGCACAAAAAATATGAACAAATAGCTTGTGGCAAGATTTATAGAGATAGTTGTGTATTTGGGCTTGATAAACTTTCTTACAATTTTAGCAGTTGTCACATAATATATATATATATATTTATTCCACGCTAGATATCTTCACAATGATATTTTTAGGTACGTGACCGTGAGATCTCACATCACAGAGTAGTTATAGCAACCAGGCCTGGCTACAAGTTTTCTGGGTTTTTACAACTACCTTTACTCTAGTGGAGCCTACCCAGCCAGGTTACAGCAGCTGCTATAATATCAGCTGGGGTTGTGCCTAGTGAGTTTTTGCCAAAACTACTCCAGTGAAGATATCTAGTGTGGAATAAACCACTTGTTACATTTGTCAGAGTATTATGGCTAGATATTTCATTCTCAGGCTTCATTTTCACTCGCCTTTGGCTCTTGAAAATAAATTAGCCTGCTCATGAAATATTTCACCATATCACACTCTGACTCATGTAATAAGTACTATATATATGTAAAGTCCATATACTATGCTTGAGTGTCTATAACGACGACGATGACTGTGACAGACGTTGTGTGTATTCATGAATAATTCATGAGCTTTGTATGTTATGTTAAAGTCTCATCACTTCGTGTTAGGTAAAGTGTCGTTACATTCAGTAGAAAGTGGTGGTTCATTCTAAAAAGTGGGTGCAATAGACAATGGAAGGCGGCTTAGGTTTCAAAAATGAAGGTGAAAGTACAAAAGAGAAGATAAAAAGCGACTAAGAAGCGGGTGAAATTGGCTAGGTAAGGCGGCGTAGGTTTGAAATTGAAGGGAAGAGAAGGCAAAAACGCGAGCAATTAATTGTAACTAAAAGACGGGTGGAATCGACGAGTAAAGGCAGGGGTTAGTTTGGCTAAAGTACGAAATAGAAGACAAAATATTCTCAAAGTAGGACACAAATTCAGATGCAGGAGAGATAGACAAAGAAAAAGGGAACTCCATGACTCAAGAAGAAGCAGCAATGAAGATAAGAGAGGTGGGGTGTAAGAAAACCTGAGACTGTTCAGAAAAAAAGAGGGCAGGAGAGGGAAACTTATGTAACCATGATCAATGGTAGAGAATGATAACTAAGCAAGATAACTTGTGCTACTGCATTACTTTGCAATATGTCAAACGCCACTATGTGGCGGGGTACTTGCAAGTATAATAATTGTTACTTTGGAACAGGTGATGTTGCCATCAATAAAAAAGAACCTCACCAAAATGTGCCTCCAAATTGCCAAAGGAATGGAATATCTAGCAGATATGAGATTCTTGCACCGAGATTTGGCAGCAAGAAACTGCTTGTAAGTTGCTATTGCTGAATAATCACATTGATACATGTACAGTCCTGTTCCAAATAAAGTGCAATAGTCTATATTATAAATTGTAACAGTGCATTTTTTTCTAAATGTAGTACTCCTATACTTAATGTAGTGTTATAGGCACAAGTTAGATAAAGTTTATAGAATTTATTTTGAACTCTTTTTCCGCTAATTTAAAATTTATATTTTTCAAACTTTGGTTTCATCTGTATATTGTGTTTACTTCAAAGGCATTAATAGTTGACTATTTGCTTCTGAATTTCCACTTATATAATTCATCAATCTGCTCTCATCCATCGTGTATTTTTTACTGTATAAAACATTATTAAGAGTTAATATTTATTAAGTATTCAACATGACTTCACTTAATATTGCAGGAATAATCTGTATTTTCATACTAATTGGTCCTATGAAATTTCACAAGTGTGCATATGTAAGCATTATGAATTCAGTTAATGAGTATTGTAATCACGTTACATAGATAAGTAATTTTTCCATAAAATAACTAACTTACAAGTTTTATTTAATTAAGCTTATACATTATTATATAGAATGGATATGAATGCAATTATTAAAGTGAGCGACTTTGGGTTGGCTGAAGACATCTACTCTCAAAATTATTTTCGCCAGTCCAAAGGTGACACCAAGCTGCCAGTTAAATGGATGTCTTTAGAAAGTATTACTTTAGGAAAATTTACAGCAAAGACTGATGTGGTAAGAATATGGACAAATATTGTGTACACAGTTTTATAAATGTTTTTATTTTCAGTGGTCATATGGAGTTACATGCTGGGAAATGTTTACAGGAGGAAAAATTCCTTATCCCGGTATTCACCCACAAAAAGTTGCAGAATATCTGGAAGATGGTCAGAGGCTGAAAAGACCAAAAAGCATAGCCTGCGATTCTGATATGTAAGATAGATACTTTAAACAAATAGCTAGCTAAATGCAACTGTACTATAATTGTGAATAAGTTCCAATTCATGAACAAATTGATGTTATGCAATTACGTTGGAACTCTTAGAATATGATACAGCAAAGTGAGTAACGTATCTCAGCTGTCAAAGAAACTCTTTAATTGTTAATTCCAAATTCTATGTAAATAATCTTCTAATACTGATTCTGATAGGGTTACCTAATATTGCAATTAGCTATCATACACAATGCTGGTGGTCCTGTACTTATTGACCAGCAGATGACTGTGCCTAGCATGTTTCCTTGATCACAGCTTACATGAGTAGGATAGAAGAAATTTTAGCCACCACAAGAGAAGTTATGTTTGTTTGTTTATTAACATATTTAAAACCTCCCACATGATATATTGAGCATGTGGCTTGACGAGATTCAAGCACATGTAGAGCAGCAACACTGTGGGTTTTTTCATCCCATGTATAGTTTTGTATTGAGTTTGGACTAGCTAGCTATAGCACTTTCCTTCTCATGTCATAAAATACTTGTGGATATAGCTAATGTTTTACTTTAGAGTAAAAATTCCATTGGTTCAAATTTTGGATGCATTGAAGCTTTAGTTATTCAAGACTATAATTAATAAAATAATATTGTTTTTCTAATGCCTCATGAATACAAACAGAGCCTGAAAGTCTTGTACATAATAATGATTTGTGTCTCTGCAGTTTTTCCATGATGGAGTCATGTTGGGAACTCCATGACTCTGATAGACCTACATTCACTGAAATAGTCACCTTCCTTGAGGAATATCTTGGGCGCACTGCTGAATACTTGGATCTTTCGACCACAAGGAATGAATTAAACAGCTTTTAATGTTTTACTCTAGAAGTGTTTGTATAGTTAGTTGTCGTGCTTGCTATTATAGCTAATTTCCTGACACTCACTTCATGGCATGTATGTCATGAAAATGCTCTAGTTTTTTACTCTTAGCTATTATTATGCAAAATTAATACAGTATCTTCAATAATTTCTTGTTATTATTTTAGTAAACTTAATAGCTAACTAACTAATAATACAAAGATTACAATAGCTACATGTAGCTAATTACAATTAATTCAAAGAAACGAAACAAAAAGTGTTTACAGCCGGCTGTGTTGCCAGTTGCCACCATTGAAAAGTTATATTCCCCAATTGCATGCTACAGAACGAGTTGCTGGAGCAAGCATTGTCTCACCCATCTCTGCTTATGCAATGACCACCTGACTCTTTAGGAAAGACATGACTTCAGATTTGATTGCACATATTTTGGTTCAAAATGTACTAGTTAATGTTTTATTTTATCATAACTAATCAGTAATTCTATTTATATATAGCGAACCCAGTCTACTAAAAATTGCTTTGCTTAGTTACTCTACGAGTTCATAGTACATAAAGACTATATGTTAAAAAGTGTAATGCAGGATGGATAGGTACTTTACCTTATACCTTTATTGTCCATATCCTCCATTTAACAATTTCTATCTTAGGTTGCACAAACCATTCAATTAGATTAACTGCACGAGTCATTAGCTAAATATCTTAATTTCGTACAAGCTAACTAGACTATAAATAAGCTACAAACTAGACTAAGCTGTCACTAGACTAATGCACTTGGGAGGGGGGGGGGGGAGGACTTTGAAGCCAGGAAAACTAGCTACCACCAAACAAACAATACAATAATCTGTGTTAATAAACTCAATAATTATACAATGTTATAAAACACAAAAATATAAATAAATGTCTTGATCAGATAGTAAACGTATTGCATGAATATGAATTAAGTGACAAAAATAATTAAAAATGAAAGAGAAACATCTAAATAAGCTGTCCATGTAAAAGAATGTATGGGGTTTAAAAATAAATTAATAAAGGGGCCTAGATCCACTGGCTTCAAACTTGGCATAAGCATCATTGAGTTCATCAAATATAGCGCGAGCCAGAGTTTCATGGTCTGTACCTTGAGCCTAGATACAAACATGTATATTATGAGACATTATGAGCATTATTCTATAGATTAATGTCTCACCTTGTCAGGATGGACAGACAGACACGCCTTTCTGTAAAACTTGGATACCTAAAATAGTTTAGACAAGTTAATTATTATAATTTAAAAAAACTAAAATCCATACAATTGCAAAACTAATTGTTTTTTATCATTGATTTTAACTTCCTATTAAGTTAATGAACCACTCACGTCTGTTTTGATTTTAAATCAAATTATGGAAAGATGAAGACTCCCTAACTACTCAATTTATGATTGCATTCGTGTTACCATATTTCCCCTACCTGTTCGGGCTGTATCAGTTGGTGCATGCCCACTTCCTTCCATTTCGACTCTCCTTCCCACAAGATCTCATGAAAGGAACTCAAAATGGCTCTGATGTTCCTCTCCTTGCGATCTGCCCATGCGGCCACCTAAAAATAAAAATAACAACTAATTATTATAGCAAAACACACACATGCATACAAACACATACACATACATGCATACTATTGAGACTTCCTATAAAGCCTTTTTCGCACAGTGAAATTACTACATTTTCTGAAGAGAAGAAAATATCACTCATTACCCTAGCTTTCTCCGGATCCAGGGAGTTGGCGATGTCTTGATTAGACTTCATATTTTTCAGAGACTTGGACTCAGTTGGCTTCTTAGGGTTGAACCCTGACCCCAGCAAATCACCAAATGCATCAGTTTTAGGTTTAGCTGCCATTCCTATACAAAAAGCATACCACACATTACGAATAACAGTAGGAAAGAAACCTAAATAAAATAAAAAACATATACATTACCAGTGTATATAGTGTGACTTCAGCAATTGCCAGGTCAGTGCTTTTGTGCGGTCATACTCCTATTTGGTAATCATTTTGCCCACCTTTTACTGACCCAACTGATAACGTCAAGGTGTTTTGAAAAGGACAACTTTTTTTCTTCTGATTGTAATTAGACAAATTTTATTTATTTTTACCACTTGGCTTATAGATTTGTATGCATTGGATCATCATGGCCATCTGAAGCATACGCAGCAAGACCAAGCTTTCATATAGCAAACCCCTAGCATCTAAAGTTCTTGCATTTAGAATAAAAAAGGTGTTTCATGTAGGTATCAGTTCCAAGTATGTAGTAATGAGCTAGCTTCACTAACTGGTAATAAGTATCATTTCCTATTTCACGAGAATCATGTCAAGTTCAATAAAAATAAATAAAAATATATCTTGGTACTATAGACACCTATTTTGATAATTCCTTCAATGCTTGAAATATAACGGTTGTTGATATCCTAATAGGCATAATGACAGACATGTGTACAAGCTACCTGAATTGCTGGGGCGATGTACACTATACTGCTTATGCCTATGCCACAAAATTTATATAGTAATGTCAATAAATTGCCATACAGTCAGGCAATTATATCAAACTCCACACATATCAGACACTAAGCTATATCTAACTACTTCCCACTCCCAGAATAGTTCAACTGACAGAACAGATCTTCTCACCTGTTTTACTCCCTCCTCCGTATGAAGGGTTATAATTAGGAGATTGGGGTCTGTGATGGAACACTGAAGAAGTCTTAGGATTTGATGCAGCTCCCCCTCCTCCTTGCTTTCCTGGAACTGCTCCATTAGACCGTGAAGTACCCACACCATTAGTTCTCTGTCCACCAGCTCCAGGCTGGCCGGCCTGACTTTGCATGTAATAAGGACGATAGCTGTTGCCAGTTGGAGGAAGTCCACTGCTATTGGTTTGAGTCGCGCGAGGAGCAGATGGATGACTCGTTCCATTTCGCATCGACGTACCCTGACCCTGAGAGTTAGATGAGCCCTGGGGCTGTCCAGACATTGACTTGATGTTGAACTGCTGGAATGGGTCAAAAGAAGCAGATGTATTATCAGTGAGGCTGACATTCTCGGTGAATTTTGACCCAGCCACTGGGCTTGGACTCCTCCTGACGGAGGAGTTGTGGGACAGAGATCCACCTAGTCCGTAAGAAGAAGAAGAATTCCAACCAGAAGTAGCCCCACCTCTTCCGATGCCTGAATTTGGCTGCATCGGCTGATTCTGACTGGCTAACGATAAGTTGGGATGAGACAAGCTCACCCTTGGAGGTTGGCTGGGTGCTAGGTTGCTTCTTCCGTACACACCTCCAGCCGGTTGCTGAGATTGGCCAACATTGGCAAACTGCTGGGGAACTGGAGAGGACAGCTTCCTGGTGGAAGTAGGACCAGTGGAAGCCGGAGAAGGTGTGAGGAATGAGCCAAAATCTACAAAGGGTTCACTGTGCATGTGAGACCCCAACCCCGCTGGGGCGTTGGCTGCCAGACCGGTGCTATGTACAGGTGATTCAGGTGACGCAGTACTGGTAATGTTCATGGGAGCATGTAGCGATGCATCACCCAACATGCCAAACGGGTCGTTAGTCATTCCACCAGATTGCTTGGCTTGTGCTTGGCTGATATTACTGCTACTACTACTACAATTATTACTGCTACCCTTCATACCTGTATTGCCGTTGCTCGGAACTGTTCCAGAAAATGATGCGCTGAGGTTGGTGCTGAATGGGTTGTAAGACGACATGTTGGTAGTTTGTGTGCTGCCAAACGGGTCAAAAGTATCTAAGTTTGGTGAAGTATTTTGTGTCGTGCTAGTTTCAGGACCACTACCAGCAGGTGCAGAGTTGGGATTGACTGTCGTGTTAGTCTTCGCACTATCAGACACACCTAATCCAAACATTTCGTCTATGTTCAATTCCCCTGAACCTGCCGTATCACCGTTCTCGTCGGGGGGACTGAATGTTCCCCAGGGATCAAAAACCACTCCAGCAAAAGCATCCGGAGTACCAGAAGTCCCTTCAGACTGGTTAAAAGACAACCCATTGCTGGAAGCATTACTAGCTCCAAGTTGAATGCTTTCAATGTCCTCTTCCGTGCTCACTTCAATTAACTTCTCCATTTCAACTTCGCCTCTTGCACGGCTTTCAGTTAAAAATGGATCATCTGCATTCTTGGCTTTGAGTTTGGCTGGCTGTGCATACAGATTCTCCACAAGTGGCCCATAAGAGGTGGCTTGGAAATTCAGTCCATCATCACCACTACTGCTGCCACTACTGCTGCTAGAGCCAGGACGAGGACCTTTCTTCCCTGTAGCCTGATCTTCATATTGAACATAGCCACTGTACTCTTCTTTTGAGGCATTCTCTTCACTCTGCCAATCAAACTGAGAGAAAAACTCCTTCGCGGCTTGAACTGTAGCACGTTCATCAGGTGTGAGCTTGGCTCCGCCCATCAGATTGCCACTGCCTGCGCTGGCCTGCTCCTCCTCTGCTACGTCCACTAGGTTTGAATATGGTTGCTGTGGCTGTTGCTGACTCAATAGAGGAACCAGATTTTCGGAAGGGGGTGAAGTAGGTGTGACTGGTACATCTGGAAGCCGACGCCCAATCACTGCTGACTTCTTGGGATCTGCATTATATTCAATAAAAGCATTTAAAATACAACCTACAAATTGTTGAGGAAAAAAGATTAGTAATAATACAGAATTACACTAAGAAAATATCAAAAACAAAACTAAATCATCCTTATAAACCTGATAGTTTATTTTTAAATTGACATGAACATATCAATACTAACAAAAGATCAGTTACTGATCTGATCTAGTTCTGCTGAAAAACAGAACTAGAGTTATGAAATTTCATCCTTATCAGACAGAGTAACCGTAAAAAGTCAAAAGTTCAAATCAGCGTAAATTAAAAGCAAATCAACCTATGAAGTTCAAATTTTAGTTGAGGATTTATTATTATGAATTTGGAAATTCATTTTCATAAAAAATGAAAACGTTACTGTCCGCTGCCTGGTCTCAGTTGAGATGGAATGTCCCTCCAGCCGGTTAATAGTCCCCACATTCAGGGAGACAGACAGCTCTTTAAGAATGGCTGTATACAATTGGTTTTGGTTTCGAAACCGATAAAGACAGCTACAACATTCTACTACAACTATAGATACATAATGGTGTCTGTCATAAAGACAACTATGCTGATGTACTACCACGATTTCATATGATACACACATTAGTTTAGTAAAATTTTAAATCTTTACGTATACAATAATGTGGCCAGAAAATCTTGAAGAATGGGCCCTAAAGCACCAATTCACCTATCAATTTGATGACTTCAGATTGCTCAGTGACTGATGAAAAGCAAGCAATGGGAGAAGACTTTGGGTAAGGTAAGTTCTGCCAGGATGCTTCCCTAAACACTCCAATAGAAGACAGGTCCCACTCCACCTCCAAAACAGTACTGAAAGGAGATGGGAACTTATCGCCTTTCCTCATGGCTGATCCATCCAGACTCTTCTTGTCAAATGTGAGAGAAGATTGTTGGATGTCCATGAATCCTGTGTGGAAGCTGAAGTAAAACATCTTCACCGCTGTTATGCCCTTAAAGAGTATACAACATTATTATAATTAATGATTATTCCTTCCATAACTTCTTTTAAAAACACAAAGATTACGTACATACAAATGTCATTTATATTAAACTGTTTCTATAGGGATTGTACACCCATAATAAATCATTTGATTATCCACAACATATCAATAGGGCACATACAATAAGCAAGCATGGCTCATCCTGCCCATGCTCAGTACACAACTTAAATTAATCATCCTGCTCATGCTCAGTACACCAACTCATACTGCTCATGCTCAGTACACAACTTAAAAACACGTACTGCTCATGCTCAGTACACTTCTTAAAAACACGTACTGCTCATGCTCAGTACACTACTTAAATGACGCTTACTGCGCCCATGCTCAGCACACTACTAAAATAACTCATACTGCCCATGCTCAGAACACTACTTAAATAACTCATACTGCCCATGCTCAGTACACTACTGAGCGTCTCACCATGCCAGCCTTTCTAGCAATAGGTATAGCTCTGATGTGATAGACGCTGATAGTGACATTTCCCTGCATGGTGATGCCCAATGGTATCTCCACACACTGGTCATCAGCATGGAAACTCCTGATGGAGTCCATGGATTCTTGGGAGGCAGACGTGTACACTCTCTCCTTCATGGTACACCTCCACAAACGGTTTGCATCCAGTTCAAGGCAAACAAGTAGGGCAAAAACAAAACGACTAACCAACAAACAATAATACGCTACAAAATGGATGAAGACTGAACAAACAAGAAGTTAAAACCTCAAGTAAGTTTCAAAATAAATGTTATGGCTGTATACAAAAAGGAACTATTATTATTATTTTTGTTATTATTATTATTATTATCATTATATCTATATAATCACACGCTTGCATACGAAAATGGTGTATGTACACATGAATAATTCATTAGCTGATCCAAGTTGGTAAGGCGTCGTCAAGATTTAAATGGGGGGGAAAGCATCATCAGAAGCCACTATGACGTGGGGTATTTACTAGCTATTATTAAACTATAAATGTGACCGTCTACAGGAAAACCGGGCACAACGCGGCACCCTTCGAAAAAATTTTTTTTGCACTTACAGAGTTGTCGGCATCCAGATATTGAGCTCTCCAAGTTTTATCGTCGTAGCTTAAGTCGTTCCCACTATAATAGACCTAACCGTTCCCTTCCGTCGGCTTGAAACAATACATTTTAAAGAAATCGATCGATCTTTTCTCGATATTTACGCACGCCGCGTTGTGCCCGGTTTTCCTGTAGACGGTCACAAATGATGATCGTTATTATTATTATTATTATAATTGTCATTATATTTTCATTCCTATTAGTGTTGTTGTTTTTTGTTATCGAGCAAGTGAAGCGAGCCAGATACTGTTAGGGGTGGAAAATTGAAAATCGGGTATATATGTGTATGAATTGTACGTATGCCCCTTAACACGCGTGCAAGTACCTTTTTTATTCCCCTAATAACACGACTTCCCAGTCTTGACCCCAGTTTCTTCTGATACAGTGTAATATAGAACTAGTGGTGTGCTTGAGCACAAATGGCGAGCGAGCCGCCTTAAACTACACTATTGTTAAATGATTGATTTTAACAACTAACACTCAAGCTACTAAAATAAAGTCGAGTATTTAAATCAAGTATGCGGTAAAGGGGATTCAATGCCATAGTAACCGCTCCCCGCAACTGTTTGAATTGAAAAAGAAGCAACAAAATCAAGTCACGTTATTTAAAGTTTTCTTTGTGACATTCTTAATAATAATTGTAACGCACAATACTTTCACACAACTGAACATACCTACGCAAGACTTCAAACATATATATAAATAAATAAACAAACATCCCCGATTTTCAATTGTGTTACCCCTGTAAGTGTCTCGCTCGCTACGCTCGCTCGCCAATTAGGAAAGTTTTAATTGAAACTCAAACTCCAAATTGTGAGAGAATTCCTGTGAAAACGCTTGTTTTGTTTTTTCAAGTCACAAGAAGTTGCTGCAACTGGTTACTATGGCACTGAAAACCCTTTACCAGACATAATTTCAAACCCTCGCCTTTTTTTGGTGCTGCTAAGTGCCGCTTTGTGGTTGTCAAGAGCCACTGGTAGTTAGAATGGCTTAGTATTAATACATGTACTAATTAAGCTACCACTACTCGGGGAAGCTACCACTACTCCGGGAAGCTGAAGTATATGTAATTCAATATTTGTTAGCTAAAATTACATATATTTTTTGTAGCTGAGAGCTTGTTCAAGAGTTACTGGTAATTGAGGTAGCAATAATAGTCACAATTCGCTGTAGAATTTACTATTACTAAGGTTAGAGAGTAATTCTGTATTGTTTGCCCAAATTAATGGTCAACTGCTATTATACTGTTTTGCATGAACTTAGCTAAAATAAATTATGTAACAATACTGTACAATAGGACACAAAATAAAGTTCCAGATTCTGTTCCGCAGTACGGCCATAAAATAGTAGTCTTTTTACCATTGTTTTTACCCTTGTGTTCCATACCGTTTTGACTGAATAGCTGACAACGTATACTAAAACGGTAAAAAAAAAAGTGTTTCTGTCGATCCACTGATATTTTCTAGCTAGAAACTCTTCCATAGCTATATCAGCAAGTTAAGGCCTTGTATCACCCATTAAACGCTACGGGGATAGTGCAAAAAACTCGTACAAAAATTTAACTTGCTTTAATAAAGCTGCAGACCGAAGTTTTGACGGGCACACAGCTATAACGAGGTCCGCACTTCGTAGATTTTCTGTTAGCTACTGATTTCAGTAGTAATAAATCTAAGCCTGAGAAGGCCCTAACATTGAGAAAACATTGATACTGTGCAGTAATTGAGCTAACAATTCTCCACAAGACAACTTCGAATAGAACGGCTTCAATTTCTTTTACCTGAGAACCTCTGCCTCAGGAGCCTGTAAACAGAAAATCGGAACGTTTTATTGGATAAATGATTTTTTATAATTTCTATGAGCGAGGCATGCGGTGAACGAGAAAGATTAAAACGGCAATGCCAGTCAAACAGAACGGCCATTTTTTTAGCAAACGGCATACCATTTTCTCCCCGTATTTTAACTGTGCGACGGCCGTGCGACGGCCGTTCTACGGAACGTAATTCGGGACTTTATTTTTCTCCTACTATAGTTTTATGCTAACTAAGTAGGCGGCTCACTCGATATTTGTGCTCAAGCACACCACCAGTAATAGTAGTAGCGGAAAATATTACTGTTATTTTTCAACTGAATGACTGAAACAAATATACATACATATATACATACATACATACATACATACATACAGTATGTATATGTATAGCTCAACTCACTTGATGGCATTGAACAGTGGTACAGAAGTTAGTCTGAGCATGGTTATGGTGAGCTTGCAAGAATGAGGCTTGTATGGAGTCTGTCCCACTAGTCGAGCCATGGCCTCTAGGTACCTAGTATCTCACACACACATGCACACACATTATACATATTATATGACATGTTCAAATAAACTAACCTCCGAAACAATGTACATAATTCCTATGAAAATTCCTACGAAAGAGAAAAGATATCTTTTCTTTTTCATAGGAATTCTTTGAAACAATACAAAATTCTGAAATGTTAGCTTTACACTGGGGATTGAAAATGGGACACATGCAGCATGCCAACGTACACACACATGTACATTGCTATGCAAGCTAACACTAAGTTAGTGTGCTCCAGTCCCATGTGGTGAGCAAACTCGCCAAGTCGATTAATTGCTCTTTATGCGTACAAACCATAATGTTTGATTTGGTAACGATTCCCATTATAATAAACCATGATGCACAGTAGACGCCAAAAAAAGTTCCAGATTCAGTTCCGTAGCACAGTTGTAAAATGGTATGTTTTTACCGTAGTTGTTAATGTTGTGTTCTGTATCATTGTGACTAACGGCCGACACCATTTACAACAACAATAAAAAAAGTTAAGCTTTTCTGTTCATTCACTGCTATTTTCTAGTTAGCAACTCTTCCATAGCTAAATCGTCAAACTAAGGCCTTAAGTCACCCGCTAAATGCTACGGGGAAAGTGCAAAACACTCATACAAAAATCTAATTTGGTCAATAAAGCTTGAAAATTGGATTCCAAAAGCTCTGCCTCGGGAGCCTATAAACAAATATCGGAACGTTTTATTGCATAAACAATTTTTTTATATTTCTTAGAGTGAGGCATACGGGAAACATTAAAATGGTATAGCAGTCGAATGGAAGGGCCATACTTTACCAAACAGCATACAGCTTTTCCCCCAAATTTTAATCGTGCGACGGCCATTCTACGGAACAGAATTCGGAACTTTTTTGGCTCTTACATGTACTGTAGATTCCTTCAAACACAGTTCAGACTCTAACATTCGCTGTATACTGAAGTAGTAAGCCATTCCTAGCATCTTGCACTGACAGATTTAAAAGAAGTGATATTAGAATCAGTAATAGAATAGTAAAGCTTTACGAAGTACAACTCATGTCTATGAAACCAACACAAACATTTCACTCAAGTAAGCAAAACATGACACAGTAAACTCTGCCGTGTAAATAGATCAGACATGTTATAGAACTCATAAGAATTACAGTGTAAGCATGTACAATGTGGACATAGTCTGCATTATTTTTCTTAAATTTGGCCCGTAAGGCTTCACTGGTAGATACTGAAAAAAAAAATCATTCACAGCATTTGGTCAGATTGTCCATAAACTGGTCACACACATGTATACTGCACGCATACCCCATCATGTATGTGGCCATTACTATCCATAGCTTATATTCTCAAGTGTTTCATTTCCTTCCCAAATACATCCACACAAACAAACTGCATACCTGAGTTGAGAGGGTGTGGCCACAACTACTGGAGACTCTGGACGTCTCTTTAGCGCCACAAAGGTGAGGGCCGCCAGCGGAGAGGAAACCACGCGAAGGAACAGCAAATAAGAGACTATGGCTACAGGAGTTACACTAATACCATCCTATACAACAACAACAATAACAATAATAATAATAATAATAACAATAATAACACATAACTGTGGTGTTTATGTCAACTAATCATTAAATTATCTATAATATGATTTCTAATAACTTCCTAGTACACAACAAGTTAAACATCAAATAAGAATTACTGGCATAGCTGGAAAATATAACACACAGACACATACAGTAACATGCAATACACAACACAGATGAAAGTCAGGGAGTAGTTACATGTGCACACACACATACACATACACACACACACACACACACACACACAAGCACACACACACACGCAAGCACACACACAAGCACACACACACACACACAAGCACACACACACACACACCTGACAGTGAATAACTATGACATGGGTCTTCTCTGCCCTGAGCCAGGAGTCCATTCCTCTGCACAAGTCCACCATCTTCTCCATTGGCACCACATTCCTGTGTGGCCATGGGAAGTCATACACCTGTACAATAGTAGCACGGGCACTAACGTATATTTGTTACCAATATACATGCACACCAGGTTAAGTAATAGCACGTGTAGTTAATGCTACGTGTAGTTAATGCTATGTAATATTCACATACAGTTAAGTTGCAGTGATAACTGGATCAGCTAACAGTACAGCTGCATGATATTATGTCTTTCTTCTCTATCAGTAAGAGGTTGTGAGAATAAACGATTTCTTTCAGATACGTGAGACCATCACATTATTCAGAGTGTAGAAATACACACAGTACATGTATACAAGCAATTCATCCAAAAAATATAATTATCCTGTTTTGTAGTTTGCTTGAGTTGACATAAGATTTCTAACCAGCCAACTCTTGTCTTTTTTTTTTTTGTACCCAGTACTGCCAATCATCTAATTTAGTTTTGCAATAAGTGTAAATTGCTCCATCCTCTACTTGCCTTCAATAACTGATAAGAAACTTCTGTCATATTATAACCTGCTGACAGAAGCAGTGGGTGTGACTATAAGATAGAACGTGGCAATGATTCCTATCAGTTTAATGTGTTGAATAAAAAAAACTGTCTTAACTCAAGTTTACTATTCAGTAAACTAGTGACTTTATAATTATAAAATACAGAGTTCGGTGGGTAAAGCCAGGGGTCCCAGGTTCGATTCTCAGGCAACAACTAAGATGTTTTCACATTTTGCCTTTGATTCTTTCTGGACCCCTTTAAGTGAGAAAGTTTCAATCTAGGATCCTAGGAGTAGAACATTGAGTTGGTTTTTGTTTGCAACATTTTATTCATTTGTTTACAGGTACAGTAGTGTGAAAGTTAGACATCTATTATTTCATACACGCATGTTTATACTTTTCTCTATGCTCTCTCTCTCACCTGGTTGCCAACTTTGACAGGATCATAGTGGCTGTCTGTCAGGTTGAAGATGAGGTAGGCCGAAGGATGTCTCTCATCCAGGAATGTCCGGACTTCAGTGATGTTGTGTGTGTGAAACGGGTCCTCATGAGGATACGACATGGCTGAACGATCGATTTCTTATGATTTTGTTTGTAGGAGTACTTCACCGCGCCGAGAATTCTCGGCTTCACCAGTTAAAGGGTTAAATACCACCTGGCTACTGTTTCTTTCTCTCCTTCTAAAAGTCACTCCACATCTACGGCAACAAATATTATCAGACATACTTAATTGTGGTTGCATTTTAATTTTTCTGGAAGTTACTGTATGACGTATAACGACATTAGTCCTTGAGTGGTAATAGCAGACAAAACTAAAAAATCTTTGAAACACAAAAATGAAAGTCACAAATAATCTAAATTAAGTCTACTATCCCCCTCACCCTCTAAGATATTTCACATGAGTAAGATGTCGTGCTTATATATTCTAGTTTCCTCCAAAGTAAAAGACCAGGCAGTGCAGTACTCACCCAATATTCGCGATGTGATATACGTCATGTCCCACTCCCCTCTCCTAGGACTGGCACTAAATTATGTACACAAAACAAAAAAAATACATTATATAGTTGCCAAAAGTACGCACCTATCCACTAATCCTCCTCATCTTTTCTCTATCCTTCCCCTCCCACACCCCACACCCCTGACACATACACACACACACACACACACAAAGAAACACACACATATGTATAACAGCACTCACGAAGACATGGCACTAATGGCTTTGCTAGAAGAATTCTTGATGTTCTTCAGGAGAGACCCGGCTCCTTCCTTCATGAACCCGAAGAGTTTCTGAGCCTGTTGGCTGGTGGACTGCAGCGCTGCAGACATGGCCTCTCCCCCATCATTGCTCTCGCTCTCACTTCCCTCGACACCTTCAGATTGCACTGGAAGGGAAAATGAAACAGCGCGAAATGTAAAACTACTGACCTCAACCTTCACCCCAGCCAGTTAAATGTACAAGTACATACAATGAAATAAAAATATACGCTACCTAAAAATATTGACACCTCATTTTAAGTGTGAAAATCTTAGTGACCTCAGATTGAGTGACATGTAATCAGTATGCCGACACATGTCTGTTCGTATATATTTCAGTTTTTTTCTGTTATTGCTTCATACTTTCCTGTAAGAGAAAAAAATTCAGCTCATTCATCCTACAAGTCCCAATACAGTCATTAGTCCCTTCATTACATACTTATAGCAGCATAGGAAAACTTTCAGTTGTAATTAACCTCTATTCATGGAGCTGGCCCTAACGCCTCCACTACCAAACTTTGCCAAGCCTAATAATCCTTCCCTCACCTTGAGTTCCATCAGAAGACTGCTTAGCCACGCCCAGCAGGTCCAACTACAAGTAAAGATGATGACCATCACAACATTTTGGTAAATTACTTCGGAAATGTACCATTCTAATACGTACAGTGCAATGTACATAACATTATATAAAAAATTGGTAATACATGTATAATAGTCAATTAAAAAATCATGTCCCACAAAAGTAATGAAAAAAATAACAATAAAAAATTTTTCTTTTCTTTTTTTCATTAATAATTTAAATACAGCCTCACACCACAAGTCTTTACATGCACTCTAGAGCCATTCTCGCACTCACTGAAGGTTGCTCCATGTTCTCTTCAAACCCTATCCATTCTTTATACTATGGTAAAGGTATGAATTAATATCACAATATCACTATAGTATGTCCAAGTTGAGTTGGTTAGAAAAAAACTTGATTAACTTTTGAACGGAAGCAGGTACTCATCTGGGGTTTGCACCATTAGAAAGCTCGCCCCAAGCGGTTAAAAATATTTCCTCAGTATACTCCGAAACCGGAGAGAAAGTGCTATTCCAAAACTGTATACAAAAATCTATGAGAATACAAAAAACCACAGGTTTCCCGCTCAGAACGCGCCTGCTTTAGTCAAGCGTATGGCTTAATTAATCACGCGGACATTTTGTAAACAATGAGCGGCTTTTTCTCAGATTGCTGTGTTTCTAGCTTTGTATCGCGATTACCTTGGGTTGCTAGTGTGGAAACAGGATAGTCGGTGTGTCCTGTTGTCGCAGAGGGTACAGGACCACATGATAGGATGTAGGTAAGATTATTTGTCTACCTGTTCAGAGTGATATAGCTATCATTTAGCTAGCAACTTGTGATACTGCCACACGTAAGCCTTTTGGTTATATTTAATTTGTGTGCTTGTCAAAAAGCAGTGTTTATGCCAATTCCTTTTTCTTCACTACTAGATTCCGTTTATTGTAAGGATTAGGACCAACTCAGGCTGAACTCCACCTTCAACTCGGATCAATATTATATTTTGTATATGTGTACTACTTAAATTCTACCATCTCATCAATTTTCATATATATATATTATATGTAATAGTTATGCCATGGCCAACGAGGGGTTATGGAATATAACCATCCGTGAGGGATAAGGGCGGTGATATTCCATAACCCTGATGTTGCCATGGCATAACTGTTTTATACCATAGTTGCTGCTACTACTACCCTCTCATATCCACCTATATGGGACCAGCCCTACCACATATAACTCTCCTGCTGCTCTCATACCACAGGAATTTACCACAGCTAGCTGCTTTACTGCTTACTGCTGAGCAGCCCAGGTAGAGTTAGATCTGGAGATAACAGCTGGCAGCTACAGTGCTAAAGCAAACTTGCTAAAGTAAACTTGCTAAAGTAAACTTTCTGGCGTGCTTCAATTGAATTTTAATTGAATTTTAATTTTGGGCTGGAAACAGGAAGAATTCGCTTGACACCGCACCGGGAAAATATCATAGCCCCAAGCGCACCAAAATATCATAGCCCCAAGAAAAATCACCGGGAAAATATCACTTTTAATCCATGGGTGTTACCGCAGCAACCATGGTATAAATATATATATTTGTTCGGACTCCAACCGTCCTCCACAAATGTTAGCAATTGTTTCAACGACCTGAACACGCACGCTCACTATCTCTCGTGCCTCAAGTCCGCCTTCATCGGAGATCGTCGATGTCTTTCGTTGTTTGACACTATATATGTTTGATGCACTGTATTATTTCTTAGTTACCATTTTCACTGACTCCGTGTAACTCATCTTATCTTACTTGCTGTGTATATTTATTCTATCTATAATAACAAGCTTATTTAACTTCATCCTTTGAGTTATCTAAGTCACCCAGCTACGACGTTCGGACATAAGTCCTCTTCTTGCTGGACAGTCCCGAACAATACTATATACATATATCATTATAAATAAATGAAACAATTGATACTTTTATTCAACAAGAAAGTCTAATAACTTTAGCTACAAGTTAACAGTGCTGTACTGCAGAATCCTGTGAATATCAGAACATTTCTTGGGACACAGTAGGTAGAATCGACTGCTTTTAATCTTGTCTCTTTCGAAGAACGCCTCACCAGTTTGCGTTTTCCATCTGCTGTACATTATATGGCATAAGAAACATAAATATAGTTGAAAACAGACGAGATGAGCTGTACAGCGCCAGAAAAACTCCATAAACTTCACTAAATTTCTTTCTTGCAATAGTTACAGAATTAATGCGCACCTGCGTTAACGCCCATTTTTCACGTGCTATGCTGACGTTTGCGCTCTTAATTGACTTGGATTCACTTGACTAAATTGCCCGGTTAAGTAATGCATTCCTTATTTACCGCGCTTTCGGTCGTGCCAACTCAACTTGTACGTACTATAGTTTGAATACAAAACTTCATTTTACAGATATATTAATATGCTACTACATAAAATAGTTTGCTTAGTGTGTGTAATTATATCTGGTAGAACCTTTAATTTCTAGAATGGTATTTTATTCTAAACAAACTGATACATTCATACGTTACCGTTTCTTATGTGGGAATAGGTACCTTTCTAACAAGTATCATTAGCTTTATTCACTCAAAACATCTAACATGTCTGAACTGATATGTTAAGTTGCATGTAGATGTTTGCCATGTGGTCCTAGCTCCAAATTAGGCTATCATATTAATTTCAAATCTATCACACCCCTCCTTATTGTTTTGATTTCCATGAATTATAATATGACAGGGTTTGCATGTTCTTTGCTGGAGCTAGATTAATGCCTGATTAAAATAGCTAACCCCTTTGCTTGTTCTTTTGGTCTGACATTATATTGTAATAGCTAGGTATACGTAGTGTTTAGTAGCTATGAGGGTTCCCTCCCCTGGTGCTTCATTTTCCAGTACTCTGTGGAATAACAAGCCCTGATATTTTATCGTCACGCGACTGCTCGGAATCAGCTTACAGGTAGCTATTTTTGGCAACAATACATAAGAGATTTAGCGCTGGCACTTCTTTCTACAATAGTGTTCAATTTCGGCGGCACCTATCTGGATAGGATTGCGGTGTGACTCGCTACTGTTCCATCAAGTAAATTTGAGGTCAGTCGCTCTTGAGGATCAGTCTTGGGTGGGTCTGTCAAGTTTTGTTTGTTTTATAGCTACGATGCAGGAAACACGTATAAGGCTACCCGCTTAACGGTGCTTGGCAAAGCCCAACATAATTAAGGTGATAATTATAACTAGTGGTGTGCTTCAACACAAATGATGAGGAGATACCCCAGCTACTTACAGCCTCCAAAAAATAATTCCCTAAAGGAGCAGGATAATCTAAACAAAGCTTTGTGCTGACCCCTCTCAGCATAATTATATAAGTAATACTATAATCTTAGTGAATAACTGATGATAGTGGCTGTGAAATGGGGGGGGGGGGGATCTTCAAACGTGGGTGTTGCAAGCATATGATTTGTTATACTATTTTCAAAAAGTTGAAGCCTACATTTTTGTTACTAGTTTTGTAGTAGACCTAACGGAGGATCCTGCACTAATGATGGGAAGGAGACCAAAATTAGGTCAAAATTTATAATTATATATGTGTTTGTAAATTGATTTGGACCCCATTATTTAGGCAGTGGATGCAGTACCGGCTCTTGTATTTAGCATTAAGTTGTCCTATAAACAAAATAGCTCACCCTTGTACAATCATTCACCTCCTGGCTGTATACTTAGTTTCTGTTGTAATTCATGTTTTACTTTAAGGTTCCATTTTGCAGTTCGTACAGCATTTCTAGATAGAACAATGTCTCAATAAATCAGTGTCTCAGGCATATTTTTTTTTATAAATGAATACTTAACCATTTACTTAACTCTCAAAGCTTGGAAACTGCTAGTCACAGAAAACAATGCAGATGATTGCGAGTTGAGTTACTAATGTTTGAAGTGTTTAATTATATTTTCAAGATTACTTTAATTACAAACGCACTCATTTCTTTAAAGTACAGAAAGCAAATACACAATATTATATTCAAAAGAAATAATGCATTAATTTATTATAGGTACTTTTATTTAATGAATAAATAATAGATGTCAAATATCCATTCTCACCATTACAACATATCAGAAAAATACCCAATACATTTGATGAAAGATAATAGAAAAGTGAGAGTTTTTTGTTTTTTTTTGCTCAATTTGCTTTCCTGCGAAAGACCAACTAAGTTTGTTCACAATCAAGTCTGCTAAAATGCATGAACTTGTTTTGTTTTCGGAAATTAGGTTTTGAATACAATCCCGAATGTAGCAGAGGACGAAGTCAATTTGCCTGTATAGTATCAACAACACATGTCAAATACTGAAAGCTTCATAAGCTTATGGCAATGAAGAAATACACCACAAAGATTTATATGTATATTTATTATTTTCAGTCCTGCTTCATAATCCACAGTTAGTCAGAGTCTGGGGAAGAATACATGGAAGCCAATAGACATATGAAATTCTCTCATATCAAATTAATGAGTTTGACTTTAATTGAATGCTTGATAAATACAAATAGACAAACTTATGTACATTTCAGTCAGAACGTACGAACCAGACTCCCATTTAGTACATCATTATGCTTTTAATTTACTCTAGGTAATAGAGGCTAGAAAAATAACTGTAACTTTTTGCTCACAAAGCACTTAGACACATTAACTATAGTTAGTTTTTTAACCTGCCACGAGATTAAATAATGAGACATGTTGAGTGGGCAAACATTTTATTTTTTCCCATTACTATAACCTTTGCCTCCAGTTTTAGAGTGTACTAAAAATTATTTTAACCATTTGTATTGATCTCTAAAACACTAAAAATATCCTGACACGCTGCTGCTTTGGTTAAGAAATTGCTCAAAATTTTGTGTCCTGACTCAACTTGAATACATGAAGAGGGAGTTCCATGGAACACTTCCATTCAGGGCTGGATCCAACACTGGAATAATGTATCTATGTATATGCATGAGTGGCTTATATTACTAATTATTTAATTTGAAGTAGTCCATGTGTACACATGTAACTCAATTTCATATCCAGTTTCAATAGAAATTATTCACTTATGCTATTTCTTTAGTGGTTTCAGTCAAGAAGTTTTGCCTGTCGTCAGACACTGTCCTCTTGTTATTTTTCAATTGGTGGACAGAACAACTGGCTCATTACTCAGCACATCAGTAGACTTGTGAATGGAACTCTCTTACCTCAAGTTAATGTACAAATAGAGTTCCAACTTACTAGCTGTACTCAGGGTTGCCAGATATCCTTTAGTTTGCAAGTGTGGGAGACATCGACCATTGATAAAGCTGCGGCTAGAATCACGTCTAATTACAGGAGAATTATGAGAATAATACCTACTATGGAGGCAAGTAACATATCACAAAATGTTAGTGTGCCAATTGATTTTATGGACCCAACTACCACTGGATTCTATCTAGCCTTTGTTGATGAAAATACTTGCATGTCATTGACTCGGTGTGATAGTGTTCTATCATGTGTGTCCTGAGATGGTTGTGGATCTAATAAGATACCCACAGACATTGGCTCCTACAACGAATCAACCTGAGTCAGTGTATAATAGCTAAACTACTGTTTTTCACGCTAATGTTGATAGAATTTAATGATCAAATTGCATAAATGGCTATTTTTCATAGTTGAATTTATTAAATAAATCTGTTAAGTGCGTAGATAATGCAATTTAACTATGCCATTAATAGCTATTAGCGATAAATAAATATGTAGCCACTATTAATTGTCCATGTTTACAGTTTCAAATATCAACAAATAAATTCAAGACATTCAAAATGTAAGCAAATATATTTATATTTTATGGTTTAATTCTAATTTCATTACAACTGACACATGACTACTTTTACCCATCCAACAAAAAATTAAATGAACATAATGAGTATAATGGCATATAATACCTAGTTTTGAGTGTCATAATGATAATTTTCACAGTAATTATCACTTCTGTTGATCTCTATAATATTATTTTGGTCTGTTTATTTCACAGAAAAGTAATGGCTTACTCGATTCTTTTTTTTTTTTAAGAAAAGCATTAACTGCATAATTGACGAAGCACCAAGGGCTTGGTGCACCTTAGGCATCACTATACACTCGCTAGATATTACAAAATAATTATTTATTTGAAGTAGTACCAATATGAATATGCCTATTTGTAGCTCAAGCAAGTTTATGTGTACCACTTGAGCAAGTCGCTAAGTAACTCGTGCAATGAAACGGTAGGCGTTAATACGGTCTTCATAAGACAAGCTAACATACAAGCAGCACTCACTTCACCAATAGTTTCAATGGGAAACTCTAAGCACTCTGGTAAACTGCTTAGAAATAGCGTAATAACTATTGCAGTCAACAAATTAATTATTTGCTCACTTGAGTACAACATGACTAAAGGTGGCGCTACCAACAATTACTTACAATCGTAGAGCCTAGGTCCGCAGATCGAAACGTTCTTTAACAATTAAACGATGCTATGTTTTGCTAATATAATATACTCATTAAGGTTGATACTCATAGTAATGAACCTCCACGATATAAAATAACTAGCTTTTTGTGAAAAATATAAGTCTAAACTAAAGTTTCTAACACATCAATGGACTCCAAATGTTCATTACAACATTTAGATACTTGTTTCAATCTTCAGGAGGCTGCCATTTCATGATTCGCTTTTTGCTGTGTGACAGAATGACTGACTAACAGACCAACTGAGTGATAACTCTCTTGTGCATGTGCTGAGGATTAAATATATGTTGTAGAGTTGCCTTAGCCAGCTGAAATATCATGTATCATGATATCAGTGATTATTTTGATTAACTGGGTAAAATTAATTAAAATGAATGTTGTGTAATAAACAGTTTCAAAACTCTGAAGATACACAATTAGTCTTCTTTTGGAAATTACAGATTTTTGTAAGCAATTGTTACATTCAAATAAAGAATCAACCGAAATTGAAACCAAGTAAAATACTTTTCATGTTACTTCACTTGTATATAATTTTATACAATTCTTCCTATACTTAATTTTGACTCAATTCATTGCAAATAGTCACATGTGAAAAAATAACTTAAATGTATTTAACAATTCCATTACTTCATTAGATTGAAATTGCATCAAAGTACATGATATAGGATCATCTCTTCTTGCATGTTTAGCCGTGCTCTAAAACTTGCTCATAAGTGTTCTTGTAGCACCTGGAAATAGAGCTGTACTAAATTTAATCACGGTTATTCTAACTTACTTCTTCTTGTTATATGGGTTGAACAACACTTTATGTAGTATATTAGGGTTTGTTTCAAGATGACGCATACATCCAATGTAGAAACTTGTCCAGTGTTATGTGAGTGATACTAAATTACATAATATTGATTAGAGGACAAAAAGAAGAAATAAAGAAAGTTAATATGAATATTTGAAAGTTAATTACACTTTGAAATGAAGCACCAAAGGAGCAAACCAATACCTAGCTATTACAATATAAATGGTTCATTTTGACCACCCTAATGTAATGTCACTAATAAGAGTTTGTATACCTCCTTCTGGTATGACAACTAGGTTGTGTATAGTAATGCCATTTATGGAAAAGGGAAATTTGCTGGACTACCTTAGAGAGCAATCAGATCACATCATTGTTACTGACAAAAATGAAGAAAGTGTAGGTTGCATTTGTTAGAAAACTAACCCAAATTTTCTTGCATTGATATTGGATATGGGAAAGTTGTCTATACCTTTGGCAAAAACACATAATAATATGTAAAAATCACTATAGGCAACTTTTTTAAACTTAGACAGATTATGTGTTTACACTTATTATTTTAACAGATAGCATAAGGCAAGTTTTAAAGAGATAGTTGTGTATTTGGGCTTGACTATAATTTTCTCACAATTTTAGCAGTTATCACAATACATTAATGTAATATAAAATAATTATACTGTTACTTTGCAACAGGTAATGTTGCGATCAATAAGAAAGAATCTCATCAAAATGTGCCTCCAAATAGCCAAAAGAATGGAATATTTAGCAGATTTGAGGTTCTTGCACAGAGATTTGGCAGCTAGGAACTGCTTGTAAGTTAATAAACTTTGCTATTGCTGAATTAACACATTGGTATATGTACAGTTTCAATTCAAGTGCATAAATAGTCTATACTATAAAGCATAGCGGTGTATTTTTTTTTCTAAATGTACTACTGCTGTACTTATTATCCACATAAATAATTCTTCAATGTGCTCTCATCCACAATGCATTTTATACTATATAAACAATAAATTAAGTAGTCAAATAATTTATTAAGTCTTCAACATAACTTCACTTTATATAGCTAAAACAAATTTTTATTTAAATACAAATGATTCCCAAGAATTTTGTAATTGTACATGTAAGCATTAAAAATTTAGTTCATGATTTATGTATTTGTATGTAGATAAAAGTAATTTTTCCATACAATAACCTAACTTACAAGTCCTAAATATTCAACCTTTTACACTATACTTAGGATTGATGTGAATGGAATTATTAAAGTGAGTGACTTTGGCTTGGCTGAAGACATCTACTCTCAAAATTATTTTCGCCAGTCCAGAGGTGACACAAAGTTGCCTATAAAATGGATGTCTATAGAAAGTATTACTTTAGGAAAATTTACAGGAAAGACTGATGTGGTAAGAATAAGAACAAATATTATATACACAGTTTTATAAATGTTTTTATTTTCAGTGGTCATATGGAGTTACATGCTGGGAAATATTTACAGGAGGAAAAATTCCTTATCCCGGTATTCACCCACAAAAAGTTGCAGAACATCTGGAAGATGGTCAGAGGCTGAAAAGACCAAAAAATATAGCCTGTGATTCTGATATGTAAGATAGCAACTTTAAACTAGTAAATGCTACTGTACTATATGCGATTAAGTTCCAATTCATTAACATTGATACATTATGCAATATATTTTGAGACTCATAAAATAATGATAGAGCTAAGTGAGTAACATAGCTCAGCAGTCAAAAACAGTCTTGAAATGTATCTTCTAACTGCTGTGTAAAATTATCCTCTTACTAGCTAATAATTTTTACTGATTCTGATATGTTTATCTCATTTCCCTGTCAGGCTTTATTTTCACTCGCCTCTGGCTCTTGAATAAAATGTGAAATATTTCGCCATATCACACTCTGACTCATGTAATAAGTACTATATATATATAAACAAGAAAAAGAAGTGGAAATGATGTATGACCATAAAAAGGATGTCATATGCAACATCAAAAGTACAGATTTCTTACTAGAGATAAACCCCATGCCTTGATTGGGATTTACATTACAAACAATTATAAGACAAATTATGCCATACAACGTGCTTATTTTATCAGGACTTATTGACTGATGAGCATTTGAACAAAGAGACAAAAACCTACACAAGGGCATAGCCAGGATTTAAGAGTTCAGGTTCCATTTGAGGATGATCGAAATTGTGCGAGTTAAATTAATGACAAAAGCCACAACCTACTTTAGGACTAGTCTACTTTCTATATTCATAAAAAATAGTCATGATTATACTACAAAACTGGTTATTGCTAGAGAAATGAAGTTTATTATTGAAGATTGATGATAAGAAGAAAGCTGTGATATCAATTAAAAAAGTAGAACTCATAAATATTTCAGTTCCTTCTTATTAAAAATATGAGTACTGTACTAATTTATTGACTTATACAGAATTAGGCACACTGAATCTATTACTGCAATTGTTAATTAATAAATTGACTAACAAAAACAAGGCTTGCAAACATTTATAGCTGTCACTATGTCAAAGTCTATTATCATTCAACCATGAATTGCGTAGTAAGTATACAGCTATTACATAAAGGATACTGAGCTTGCTCGATTTAGCTGAATTCAGGATACCTCCATTAATATGCCAGGCACTAGGTAAGATTAAGCCAACCAAAACTAACCTCATTTCATGCATTGATAAAATTGTTTACACTTAGAACCTTGTCATCAGACTATACTATACAAAACTCCCAGCAAAAAAGTTGCTAGTTTACAAAATTTCTAAAAGCTAAAAGTGGTTCGATCAAACCCCCCTGGCTACACTTCCGCTATATACTTGATACCTGGTGGTCCTGTACCTATTAACCAGCATATGACTGTGCCTAGCATGTTTCCTTGATCACAGCTTATATATGAGTGGGATAGAAATGTAGCCACCACATGAGAGACCAGCTGTTTATTTGTTTATTAGCATTTTACAAACTACCACATGATAGATTGAGCATTATGGTATGATGAGATTCGAGCACATGTAGAGTAGCAACACTGTGGGTATTTTCTGTCCCTTATAGAGTTTTGTATGAGTTTGGACTATAAGTTAGCACTTTCTCTCTGATTTCGTGAAATACTAAGCATATATTGTACTCTGGCAAAAAAAATTCATTGGTCCATGTTATGAATGCATGTGGATGCATTAGTTATTCTAGTGTGCTGCAGACCAACTCAATTTGAACTAACTATTATAAATTAAAGTTTAAATAATATTGTTTTTCTAATGCCTTATTAATACAAACAGAGCCTGAATGCCTTGTACATAATGATTGTGTCTCTGCAGTTTCTCCATGATGGAGTCATGTTGGGAACTCCATGACTCTGATAGACCTCATTTACTGAAATAGTCATCTTCCTTGAGGAATATCTTGGACACACTGCAGAATACTTGGATCTTTCAAACACAAGGAATAAACAATAAGAATTTATAAACTACGCACACAAAAATCTTTGCAGTAAGGACATTTTTTATAGCTTGTAATTGTTTTAACTCACTTTTTTGGTTGTAGCTATACTACTTTTTTTTTCTTACGCAAATGTATTTACAATAATATTTGTATAATAATTATATTTACATATATATTTTTAAATAATTGTGTTAAATAGAAACAATATATATTTCCCCATTTAATTCGTGTCTTATTCGTTTTGTGTTTTGAACCATGCCTATTATTATGAATACTTCAATTTCAGTATATAAATTGATTAGTCTGGAGCATAAAACATAGCTTAAAATACTGATCGATTGTTTCGTCTCGAGAGTCTTCTTCAGCAATGTAACACAAATGAGGAATAACTTGCAGATGTACAATTATATACTGGTTATGGGTGCAGTGTGTGATGTTCTGTGTGATAGAAATAAAAGAAGTGAATAATGAAGCAAACAATTGGTGCTAAATGAATGAAAGAAGTAAAATTTGTTTTATTTAGTTGTTATGATAACATTAGGCAGGTCTTTGTATGACTGGGTGCCATAGACTACTCAGATTTAGACCACAATCTAGGTTCATGGTGTTATGGTGAGAGAAGATGTTGATGGATTCCAATACTCTTACTCTCCAGTAATAACTCTCATTGCCTATTAACCTGGCACCTTCCCAGACTATGCTGTGGTTGTGTCATTCCCGTGTAAACTAATTATTAAAATATTAAAACTTCCTCCTTATATAGCTATACACGTAGGTAAAAGTAATGCTTAAAATGCTCTGCACAAAAAATCTTCTGGGGAATTCCCGGAGTCACACGGAATTTGGTCTGTGTGTTTTTTGGTAATAAGAATAAATAAAAACTACATTCCTTCAAAAGTTGTACAGCTATAGTGCCACTGTGTGGCAAGGTACTTGCTACTTGTTATTAGTATTTTTTATTATTAAAATTGTATAGATATAGCCCATGTTTATAATAATTGTCATGTAGAAGTTGATACTATGCTACAAACATGAATGACAATGATCATGTCACAAATCCATAGGAGCGTGTGATGGCTTCACCAGAGAAACAGTAACCACTGTGAAATGGGCTTGCATTAGTATCAGTATCTACTTCTCCTACTGTGTATTCTGAGCTTGTACCTGTGTCAATGTCAAATTCTTCATCCCCTTCAAATTCAGTAACAAAATCATCATCATCAATATCAAAATCATTATCATCAGTATCAGAGTCTTCATCTTCATCAAATTCTTCCTCATCTATATCCTCATCAAAATCCTCAAGTCTAACTTGTTCCTACACTGCATTGTCATCCTCTATTCATTTCTTCTTCCTCATCCTCATCTTCTTCCTCTGTTTCATCCTCAATTGTTTCCTTGTCTTTGTCCATTTCCTCGTCATCGTCAGTTTTCCTGTTCTCATCAATTGTCACTTCTACATTCCATTCATTACTCAATTTTTCATTTTCAGTGATATTATCAGCCTGTTTGCCAAATTAATCTTCTCTATTTACTACTTTATGCTACTCTCCTGGTTCTTCCTCCCTGCCGTAGTAATCACAGGGAACTCTGTTGATTCCTCCCTTTCCATCTTGTGTTGCTGATCTTCGAACACTGTTTGAAGTGTTGCCTGCTCATAACATTGTGAACATTTGTCAACCTCAGCCGCTTCATAAACTTGTCTCACATTATGTGTGTGCTCTATTTGGTAGTTCGCCTCGGGTATGAATCCATCGTACATTAAGATTGAGTCTGTAGAAGGTTTAAGAGGCATAGCTGTACATTCCGTAAACTGCTCCATGTTGGAGGCTGTGGCCAATTAGTATTCTACTTCCCCATATCTGTCATGTGATAGCTGGTCAGTTGATGCTGTAAAGAGCTGATGGTTGAGCTCCATGTTAGTATTTGCATCTTTTATCACCTCATTCACAAGCTCAGTCACATCTAGGTCCTCATGCTGTGTTTCTTTAGGATGAGTTGTGAAGACACTAATGGAAAGAGCTTGAGGGGCCGTCTGCTCAGAGGGCAACCAATGACGAGTACTTGGAGGAGATGATGTGAACCAGCATCCATGACAGTCATTCTCAAACTTATAAGTATGACAAGTTCCTTCAAGTGATGTTTTCCAGGCCCGGTCATTCAGCACTGTCTTTTGGGTACACTTTTCCTTCGTTATATCCTGGACTAGTTCACTCTCCCAATAATCTTTAGTCCTGAACTTCATTAGCATTGAACTGGGAGTAAGAAGTTGGTGGAGGATGTCCAGAAGAAATATCTCCATAGTCTACAGAGTGGTGAGTATTTGCAGTAAGCAAATAATCCCAACTGACATTCTCTAGCTCTTCCTGAGTTGCTGGGCCTGGTGATTTTGTCAAAGGGATATCAAAATATCCTGCAGCATTGTGAGTGCTCTGTTTCCCGTCGAACTCATCTCCCATGTCCTTACTATCATGAGTTGTTGAATGCTCAGAGAACAAGGCAAAAGGAGTTTCAGAAGTTACATCCCAGGTAGAGTGGTGAGCATCTGAGTGGTGGGTAAGGTGGGGATTTCCAGCTGCATGGTGTTGTCCAGCTATCATGATAGAATTCCTTGATGTTTCCTTGAGATGTTACATAGTGTGGTCTTGTCCAGAACATAATTTCTAATCCTAAGATGCTTGCTTTTATGCTTTTTAGCGAAAAGCAGCCACAGGATCAGACATTCAGAGAAGTTCAGTGCATGAGCATAGCAACATCATTAATGTGTGGATCCATCATCTTTATGTAGTAAGATAAGTGCGCTCTGAACTGGAATGAAACAGTCCTTCAACAGCATCAAGTAATTAAAAATGCCATTTGAAGAAATTTACTTTTCAATAAGTCAATTTCTGAGTTGTGAGAAGTATGCCTATTTCAATAAATATGTTAAACCATCTGGTATTTTTCCAATGTATTATGTCGAATGACTGTTACAGAAAATTTTACATGGCATGGTGTGGAAGTTAGGTTGTCAGTATCTGGTGTTGATGTCCTAATACTGTGTAACTGCCACCAAAATATTCTTCAGGATAAGTCTCAGAGTAGAGGGGATTGTGGCTGAGAGCTGTCCTTGTTCCTCTACGTTAAGCCACCCAGGGTGCAGAGATGCAACCAGCGTTGCACTGCTAAAGTACTAATTTTTTTTGAGCTAAACAATTATTTGTAAGGTAATATTTAATTATTCAGATCATTCCAGGGCAACAAATTTGTCACTTCTTGATGTTCTTCCCCCATCTTTATTCTTTTCACCCCAGGTGTGCTGTAGTAAATGTTTGACTCGCATTAATGTGTCATCATTTAACTGTAGATTTTCCATGATGGAGTCGTGTTGGGAACTCCATGACTCTGATAGACCGACATTTACTGAAGTAGTTTCCTTCCTCGAGGAATACCTTGGACATACTGCAGAATACATTAAAATTTACTGAGAAACCTTTATTGATGTAATGCACATATTTAAATGAAACTCACATTGTAGATTCGAAATCGTGTCTTTTTTAATATGCAAACCATTTTTACATTTTGCAGGACTAAACTTATTTATTTATAAATGTTAAGTTTCTATTTCTTTCTACAAATATGATTTTTTACTTCAGGAATTAACCAAGAGTATTCCTTTCTCTTTTACTAAATAATATACCTGTACGTAACTTTGTGCAGCTTTAACTGACTTTCATGACAGCTATTAGGATGATTCAAAAACAGGGTTTTTGTGACCAATCTCTGATTAACACAGTTAGTGGCATGATTATTAATATTATTGTATTTTGGGTATTTACTAAAATGAGCTTTCACGCCTCTTTCTAATGTTTGAAGAAAGCTAGGTAAGCACAAAAATATAAAATGTCTACTTGCTGAGTAACTAAAAAATCTGAGTCCATGTAGAAAGTGCTCCAAGATTCCTTACCCACAATCAAATTCATTATGACATATATCACAAAATTCTTTGATGGACATGAAGTAGTCACTAAGCTTGTAAGTGACCATCCATCACCCCTGAATAGTCTGCTTGAATCCTTTGGCTTTCAAGAGTTGTAAGAGGATGTACAAAAAAGTGACAAAATAGAGGAATGAAATTACAGACTAAAATTCAAAAAATTAAAAAGTATATAACATTTAGCAAACTACTAGTACCCCGCCACAAATAATCTCGACTGCAAGACAAACTTTGTACAGAAGCGCGATTAATGGCACTAGTTCTTAGTCTAGCAAGGTTACCCTTTACCTAATCGCTCAGCTCGGAGCGATTAGGTAAAGTGTCTGGCTTGCGAGACTAATAAGGGTTCGCCTGAGATTTTTGCGTTCAACCAAAGAGGTAGAGTTTTTTCAAAAGTATGTTGCAGCTAGGCGGTAGTAAATTTTCGCAACATGAAAATAGTTCCGAGTCTGATTCAGCTTTGGTATTGTGACTGAAGACCACACCAAGTTTCTTATAGCTGCCCGAAAGCAAAAGATGAGATGTTATTGTTTATTTCTAACATTGAAAGTTCTGATGAAAGCATTTATATGTTTTACTGCTGAGCCAGTATCACAGCCTGAAAAGACTCCATTGACAACTATAACAAAATCCGTAAACTGTCTTGATAATTAGTTACAAGACTGCAGAGGTTCCTAAATGAGAAAATAAGTTATCAGCACATTATACAATAATTCATGATTTTGTTATGGTTGTCAATGGACACTTTTCGGGAAGTGTATGTATTAACAAGTTAGTTTTTTTAACACCCAGTACATAAATGATAATATTGTTTCTGAATCAGTAATGTTTTGCTAGTTACAATTACACTACCATATATGTTGTGGTTTTTTAGCATCTCAGGGTTAAAAAAATGATGTCAATAATGCTTTCTGAAAAGCATGAGCAGAGAGATTGTCATAAACAAGCAATTGATGCAGTACTATTTCTACTATATAGCTTCATATGCTGTTTACATTGGTTTGAAATGTCACACCACTTCCTGGCTGGACCACTTTAAAAATGCAGCAACAGCCTCCGTATCACAACATGAACAACCAACATCCCAATCTGGAAAGTCACTGTAAAGGATTGATCTTACACTGTGCTTTACTGGTGCAAAAGTCAAATTGGTTTAAAGAAAATAGTTCATAGTAAGCTATGTTGTCTTTAACTGGTGGGAAGTGTACCATAGTTGGATGTGTCGTGCTCAAGTTTCTGATAATAAACTTTCTTGTTGATAATGTTGCTGTTGCAGTGAGAGCCATGACAGTAATTCCTTCTGGGACAATCCTTCAAATTTCTCTTAAATGAGAAAATTCAGTCCTGAAACATTCATCCATACAGACACAAAACGTACAAATAGCTCAATACCATTTCCTTGAACTAACCATTTTTTGATGCTGTGAGCCTCATCTGATATGAAGGAAATAATGTTTTCACAATTATGTTGTTGATGTCATGCATAATTTCTTCACCACTCAAGAGTGCTGAATGCCTCTGGTGATGCACAAAGGACCCAATATGCTCCTCTTTTAATTAATTTCTTGGTAGAAGCCGATTCATCTGCTAGACAAGCAGCTGAAATGCCCTTTAATTTGATGCTTGCCCCTTGATCTTGCATGAGAGCGACCAGAAGTGATACCACCAAGACTATACTCTTATTTTCCATATTCCTCAACTTATCATGTGTGGGAGGAAGCAGGAAGTAGCACTTGCCATAACAGGTAGGTAATGAAATAATGACATCTTGGGTTCTGTAAAAATGCAAGAATTGCTTCTTCCTGTTTGCTACGAAGTATGTATACATTTTCCAACGCAACTGCACGCACTAAAGCTCTAAAGCTCTAAAATCCATGTCCACTACATGTAACAGTATTCTTCGAAGTGAAACGATTACGCAGTTTCTATAAGTGTATTTAGTTCTAAATCACCGAGAGGCACACCTATACATAAGCAATACACGGAAAGTGTGCGAATCCAGGGGAACGACATAAAATGATACACAAGCTTCTACCTAACCCTCCTCGACTTACCTGTTGCAAGACACGCGCCAGCTCACGTTTCAATTGGTAAAGGATGTCTGGACGCAATCACGTGTACGAACGCTACATCTAATACTGACAAAGACATTCGCAATCTTGAAGTAAAATGATTACTTTAAGGTTAATGGTTTTATCTATTTTAGTGCTAAGTTCAGGTACGTATTAATCTGGATAAATTTATATCATTTTAATTCTCTGATGTTTTTTGTATGTTTATTTCTACAGTTCAATATTCCTACAACAATGGGAATCAAAAGTATCTTGATACTGTAAAGGAGTTAGTTAGTGGCCTACCCATTCCTTATGACATTGATCTAAATGTTATGTGCAATGGACCAGATGCTCAGTTGAAGTTTGGAACATCAGTCACCATAGATAAGGATCAAGATCTCCTCACTGGACTGGATCCTCTCCTAGACCGTGTCAATATCTCCATCAATTTGACAGATTTTAAAATCCCTATTCAAGGACAAATTATTTGCATGGCTGGTTCACAGATATATACCTTTGGACATCTTCTTCTGTTAAATCTCATTAAGAGTTGAAAATATAACAAAATTTTGACTTAGCTACGTAAGTAGTAGCTATACACTCTGAGTTGTCATATCTCTTATCAAGTTGACAAAGTTGAAAATCCCTAATCCAGAAAAAGTGCTGCTCTACAGACAAATACCTTTAGTTGTCATCTTTTTCTTTTAAGTCTGAGTAAGAGTTGAAATAATCGGATATAAATTAACTGTTTAAATATGAAAGACAATATAAATTCAAAGTCTCAGATGCCATACGTTGACTCTTACTGAGTAGCCTTCTTCATTGATTGATGATCACATCAGAAAGAACACTTGTATAAAAGTAATTTGAATGTAAGCACCAAGTACTGAATAAAACTTGCCTTAATCCTAAGACACATAACATTGTATTACTTATGTAAGATACTGTATTAAATCATATATTATGAAGGATCACTAAGGAATGGAATTAGCTATTATATTTAAAAATGTTTTATTACATATTCTTTAATACAAAATTGCTAAGATAGCTAATTATTGTTTACATTCTTAATGCTAGCAAGATATGTTAATTTCCTTAAAATAATTCCATTTATACAGCTGCCTCTAATTTGGACGTGACTGACTTCATCAATAATGATAATCATGACTGCTTTGTATGCAAGCTTCTCACCAGGATCATCAGGCATAACATTTAATGCAGAATGGAGCCTAAACACTATTACCAAATTTCCTCACATTTCAACTAGACTTGATGGCTCTCCAAAGAAAGAATATAAAATGGAGACAATATTTTCAACAATAAACAAAGCTATATTGGCAATTCTTCACTTACTGTTCAAGTTAATAAATAAGGATTCCATGAATGGAATAAATATTGAACGGAAATCACCAATGGAGAAAGGTAAGTGGACTAAGTAGTTATTCTTACTAAAATATAGCTAACTAATGATTATGTATAATTAATACGAAATATACACTCTAGAGAAACAAAAATTAATAGCTAGCTATTTTATATGTATTTCTGTGGAATAAAAAAAACAAGATTTCCTGTCATCAGATTACTTTTAAAGCTAATTTTGTTTCAGTTGCAGAAGTTAAGATAGCTAAAACCATTTCCTTGTTTTGTTATTATTTTATACTAATTTTCATGTATTTGTTTTGTTTTTGTTTTTATTTTTTGTGTAGGTGATATTGACTTTTCAATATCATACTTTGGAACCAAGCATACCAGAAAACAGAAAGAATTGTACTCAAAAATTAAAGGTATTATAATCACACGATATTTTTATTATTTGCAATATATAGCTAATTCACAATAGCTTGTTAAAAGATGAATAGCTACATAGTAGAAGGAAATTGGACTGGCTACAACTTGGTGTAAAATAAACAGTTTTTTGTCTTTTAAAAATTATTCCACCATAAGAAGATAACGTACCTAAAACTAATTAATAGAACGATATAATTTTATAAAGCTTGTAATGTCTGATGATTTCGTAATTCCTGTGCAGGTAAACTTGATCATCTTGTGCCAAACCACCTTGGAATAAAATATAGTGATGGTATACAACACACTGCTCCATCAAGAATTAAAGGTATGGTATAATAATTATAGCTATTAAAACTTGGCAATATTAGACAAACTAACTGTCGACTGACAGAAACACCAATAGAGACATTTGCTTTATAGAAATAAAAATATATAATATATTCAGTGTGAGGATCTATGGCTAATTTACAACCATATTGTCTTTTTTTGTGGCCATATTGTTATTATAGGCAAAGGATTGAAATCTGCTTCTGTCAAAATATTAAACAAACTCAAATATCACTTGAATAAAAAAGAAGATGGGTACAATTGTATAGCTGCTATCATTGCTGCTTCTCTATTAAGTGTGGGCATTACTGGCTTCATTTCTGTTATGATTATTACTGTTGTATTGTATCACAAAAACAAAAGAGGAAGAACAACACCTAAGGATGTAGAATCTGGATCAAATGTTGCTCACAATTCACGTATCATGCCAAAACCATCTCGAACAGGACCAAGTAACATTAGACTATCTGCCTCCAGGTAAACATAGCAAATAGCTATAACATAGTTTCATCTATTAACCATAGATTGGCTATATCTATAATACCCTAGCTAGCTACAACTAGCTAATAAATGTATAATTGATTAAAATCATCAATATAGTAATTAGTGAAAATTTCAAATTAGCTATACTAAGATTGTATTTTATAGCTAATGTATCTATATTGATTCAATTTATGTATGAGATGGTTTTTGTCTGATATTTAGAGCTCGACCACGCCTTCAATCTGCACCAGTGGGAAACTATGTGCCAGACTTTACAAAAACTAGCCAATTTACTGATCAACTTCAAGACAACCTTTGCATGGAATCTCAAATTGTCAACAACACAGAAATGTCTCCATCTGATATTGTCAATGGGAGGAGCTGTTTACAGCAACCCACTGAGAAAAGCAGCTTGAAATTATCCCAATTGAGCCCCAATCTGCAGAATGTTCCAGATACAAAGCAGCGTGTGAAATGTAATTATGATAATGACAGTTCTCAGTACAGTCATATCTTTCAGGGAAAATTTCTTAATGTAATGCGAAAAGTTTCCACTTCTACACATTTGCCAAGTCCAAATAACACTGAAGGTATAAAGACCAAGATTATCCATGTCAAGCCAGTCAACACAAAGGAACAAATATAGTATTATACACTGTTGCATTTTACTAGCTATGATTGATTATTCATGTATTACTTGCATAAAAATATTATGGACACGACAATAAACACACTCAATATAGTAGTTTTAGGGCTAGCTAGAACATAGATATACCAGCTTTACTTAAATAAGTATGTTTCATCCAAAGATAGAGTTAAATCACAATCTGCAGGGATAAGCTAAGACAACATTTATTAGAAATCTCATTTTGATTAGCATTATAATACTGAGAAAAAGGTGCTCTGTGGAATCACTGATTCTATTGATTTAGTGGGGACAATTTCTGTTTTATCTAGTGCACATTAGTTTATATAGGGATAACATAGCTACACTGCATTTTGCATTGGTATGCCCCTATTGCAAAAGTATTATGTGCTTAGAGAAAGAATTTAATTTGGTTTAGCCAATTTAATTTGCTATCTATTACATTCGTTACCATGGGCACTAGGTGTTATCAAAGTATTTGTACATTTATTCAACCCATATGTCTGCGAAGTATAAGTTATAGAGACTCATTAAAAAAAAAAAAAAAAGAAGTGTCTAGACCAGCCTGAACTCGAAAATCGCTTCCTACGTGGAAAAGAACTTCAGCTTAGATACAGTATAATCACACTCATTTAAACCCAGGTCAGTGTTTCTATCTCACTCACTCACTCTCAACACTATTTTCACGAATATACTTTCATCCATTTCTGATAATGACAATAGCACAAGAGTAAATAATGTAAAGTAATTAGTGTGTGTGAATGGAATTCTGTTAATGGTTTTGCAAAGTGTTAATGATGTTGACTTTTGTCCATGGCTGCCATCACTATGGTTGATGGCTGCCTTCCTCAAATCTTCTCTCTGTTCAGTGCCCTGACCACCCTGCCCTACAGACCACTCTTCAGAAACCCGTCCTCCCAGCTCCCCTAGATTTTATGCCAATGTAAACTATGATTTTAAAATTACAGATAGACATATGTACTTCAGCGTAATACATTCAATTTTTAACTTTTTTCATAGTAACAAAAACATTTCAACACTTTCGTTATCAAAATTGATAAAGACCTTACGAGGTTGAAACATCTTGTTTATGAAAAAGTTAAATAATATAATTATTAAATTATGATTTTCTTTAGCAAATTAATATAATAAATCGAAGTTTGGGCTGTGATGATGTATTTTATACCTAATGTGACATAAATATTGTAAAAAATTTTCAATACAATCCCTATTATGGAGAGCAGTTTTATTTTCGCAAACAAAATGATTATGAAATCTTAATACAACATTTACGTTTATATTGTAATATTGCTTTATCAGCAGCTAAGTGTCATTGCATGCACTGACTGAAGCAATATTAGGTGGCTTTATAATGAAGAAAAAAACAGTAGTAGACACTTCTATTTGTATTTATGTTTTCAATACAATGTTACTTCTGAAGAAGGTAACAATGCTTGTTGCTGAGTAAATCGGGTTGCTGGAAAATGAGTACTATAATCAGCTTCTATTATTGTGTCAAGAATGAATTCATTAACGGTCATGATAAAATAGAATTTCGTTCATTGACCGTACCAATAATCATTGGAATCAACAGTTATCAAAAATACCTCATTGTTTTTACTTTCAAATAATAACTGGTACAATCAAACTATAGTCAATCATAACAATTATATCACATTTATTTGTATTCAATGTTTCTGCTAGAGTATATTATCATAATAGATGTGCATATAAAGAATGATGTTTAGTGACTGGTATGAAATAATTATGCTATTAGGTACTAGTGGTGGAATATATGTTTAGTGACTATTATAATAGATGCTTTTTACCATTTCAAACATCGACAAGGTAAATTACGACATTCCCAGAGTAAGTCTATAATATTGTTGTTTTTGCAAAGTTGTATTACTTCGCCACAACTATACTTAAGTGTTACAACAATTAAAGATATGGCAAACATGTAAGAACACATTCCAAATAATAGCACAGTTATATATCTCTGTAAAAGGGCAGATTATATGTGTTGAATATACTAGTAAACAGTATTTTGTTTCTATCAAATATTCAGAGAATACTCCAACTTGGTCAATTTCTGTTTTTAATGAACAGACTTGTACAACACCATCTGCTTACTTATCTCATTTAAGATCAAGCATGCTACTAATTCTAAACATATGAAATATATAAGAACAGTATACAATATAATAATGCAAGCTAGACCTAATATATCTCATCAATACTTTGCAGCTTTTTTTAGTTCCAAATTAGAATTTTGTGATGTGTATTTTATTCATGATTTTTCCTTTTTAGTCATGCTGTATGACTTGCATTTTTTCAATTTTTAAAGCACCCTGCACTGTTGTTTTTTGTAAGAAAACTAAATTCTTATAGAGCTCGTGGCTTAGTCTTTACTTTCAGGGGAAATGTGGTCCCAGACCCCCCCCCCCCCCCCCAAACATGATAGCACCTGTAGGTGTCGTCTGAGACATGACAGGACAACCTCTGACTGTGCACGTTGACTGTCACTGTTGTCCATATCACCCTGACATTAACTCAGCCTATCAGCATTGTTTATTAAGGTGGCCTGAACAAAACACAATAATGAATATCTCTGGCTTTTGAAAGAGAGCAAATTGACGAAGGCAACATTTCAACTGCTTGGTCATGAGAAGTGACACACATGCTTCGTGGTCTGTCACAATAGTAATGTGACCATTTATTGCTGAGTATCAAGTTAATAAAATAGATTTAGAAAGTTATGGATCAGTCCCAGGTGGGTACAAGGGTTGGTTTTAAACGTTTATGTCCATAACAAAGCCCTTGAAATGCCTGGAAGAATCCCAAAGATGCATAAAGGCCAATTGAAAAATGCCATAGCTAAACAAGTTAAAAAAAAATTTATAAATAGAACAAAACTATTACTGTTATAAGCTAAAAATTTAAGAACTTGGTCATTTAACAATATTGACTTCTTTTGCAAATTATTGCATTTCTTAACTAATGCTGAGGGTTTGCACTCTTAGTGCTATAGTTCATTCATTCATTCATTCATTCATTCAATATGTCAACAACGGATCTCGAAGATGGAGGACTTTTTATGCATTGAGAGAAGAGGAACTCCTACTAGATGAGTGTGTATGCTTCCTTCTGGTATAACAACAGGGTCGTGTATGGTAATGCCATTTATGGAAATTGAAAGTTTGTTGGAATACGTCAGAAAGATATCTAAACAAATCATTGCGACCAACCAATGTGATGAAAGTGTAGGTTCAATAGGAGAAAAAATAAACATGCGACAGTTGCTAACATGCAAGCTTCAACCAAAGCTATGTATCATAAATAAATAAACATGCGGCAGTTGCTGACATAACTCTGGGCCACAGAATAGGCTAGAAGCTTTTTTATTCGGTCGAAGGACTAGCCCTTTTGTATGGGATTTAGTGTGGTACACTCAAACGCTCTAACAGATGTTGCAGGGAGTTAAACATGTATGCTAAATAGATTTTAGATACACGTTGATAAGGATGACTTAAATGAATGTGAAGTCAACTGAAGTTGAGTGGTTCTATATAGGGTAGAGCAACTCTGACGTGTGAGATACACTGTTTGGCAAGTGAAACTATCATTAACACAATATACAATTAGTGAAATGTTAAAATAGAGTACTAATAAACAATTGGTTCATTAAAAATGTTATTTGAACTGCTGCAGTTTTCAAAACATTGAAGCTGTTATTGTTTCATTAACATGATTTCCAAATGTTATAATTGTTTTTGATATTGCAATATATGATACATAGCTTTTGTTGAAGCTTGCATGTCAATTTATATATCATAATATTTCATCTATATTATTGCCTCAATAATATAATGTTTTGTAAAGGCTTTTAAAAGTTTATAACGATTTTTGAAAACTTTCCAGAAATTAACATTACAATAATAATTATTATTATTCTGATAATTGCTTCCCTGCAAATTCTCCATGATTGAGTCATGCTGATAGACCTACATTTACACTGGGGTGGTTAAATAACACCTCGCGAGGTGTTTTGCCAGGAGGTGCTGTCTGAACACCCAACTTTGAGCCCTTATAACTTACACAGAAATACATTTTTATACCCAAATGAGCATGTATAATTGATAGTTATATCCTCTAGTTTCTTCATTTAAAATATCTTGTAGTAATGACTAATTATGGAGACAACATGAGGGTTTAAACTGGGGTGTCCAGGCTGCGCCTCCTATTAAACACAAAAGCTAAGTTATCTAAACTCCCCATTTTTAACAGTGTACTGAAATAATCTCCTTCCTTGAGGAACATCTTGGATGCACTGCAGAATACTTGGATCTTTCAAATACAAGGAATGAGTAATAATTATCCTTTACGTAACTCATAAAATTTCCCTGAAATTGTTATATATGACTATAGGCTTCCTATATCTTGTATTTGTTTCATACGTTGTTTATCATTTGTTACTGATCCTTATCTATTAGCTAATACAGCACCATAATAATGACTGTGCTACAATATAAAAGCTACTAACCTGATCACAAGACATACAGCATACAGATGGTGCTTTGAATTTATCCAATACTACAGACTATAATCTAAGGAATGCACAATTTGTTCAATTTGTTCGCTTAATATTTTCCTTGCTCTAGTACGTATCTATGTTACGGTGAGAGATTAACAAGAGTATTTTTAACCATGTGGCCACCATGATCACTGTAGCAACTAATAACATCTTGAAGAGAACACGAATGACTAAGCATTAATGCCCTCTACCTACAGGTCTATAGGTATAGAAAAAAATCCTGGCACTGGTGAAGAATATTATCATGGTAGTTCAAGCATTTCTTGCAGAATATTATTTTGGTGAGGGTGCACTGGTTTCATCTAGACTTTCTATCACTTATATTCCAATTCTTCTGAATAATGAATGCTCAAGTTATATCATGAATCTTCAGCTACCTTGTCTATGTTAATTGTATCAGCTTTTACTGTATGAATAGCAAAAATAGGTTGATATCTCAGCCTATCAATAAATCCTCTATGCAAGTTGTATTGAAGAACAATTACTACATCCAGTAAAAAGTGGGGTTGTCCCAGCAGGGACTACTTAACCTTCCTGGAGAAAGTTTGTAAGTATAAGCGTGACTAACTCATACCACGCCCACCAGACTGCACAAAATAATAATTGCTCTTTGCACTAATAAATAGATAGATTTTGGAAAAGCAATTTCTTATACAATTTGGTCTTCAGTTTTGGAGTCCCATAATGCACAGGATTACTGGTACTACTCAATAGTTACTATATTCAAAGATATTGCACATTAGTTTGTTGTTGTTTTATGCAGCTGTCAAACAGGCCATGCAGTAGTGAATAGAAATGCAGCTAGAAATTTCAAGAGGAGGGGGGGTGGGGGGGGGGGGGGGGGGGGGGACTAACTGTGATTGATGGTTATAGTGTGCCCGTTGTATAGAAACAATTTCTGCAGCTCTATTTTTCCTTGTACCATCTTGGGTGTTTATCTAAAAAATCACTAATCTACTTTATTGACACCAAATGCAATTTCATAGTTACATAAATGAATGAGAGCACAAGAACTCTACCACCATTCTTTCATATCTGACTACATCTCAATAATGAGTTAAGTCTCTGTAAAGATAATACAAAGCGAAAGATCTAAAATGACTTCAGAACTACTAAGGTAGCCAATACAAAATCATCTCAGACCAAAAGAACAATTTATTGGACTATACTAATCAGGCATGAATATAGCATAAAATTATAATATAGAAGTTGAAGAGACAAAAACAATTGTAGCCTGCAACTTAAATATTTATTGAGTGTGTGCTAATTTCCTTTAAAAAATGATTTTTAATTCACTTGTGATAGTGATAAAAAATTCATCAAAAAATACTGAGTTGTCCCTGGGATATTGATTCTTGAGCGCAGTCTCTACAACCTCTCTATTGCAATGTTTTTATATAAGACTCACATTTAAAAATATCCTCACTATAACTGGTGGTAAATATGTATAAATATGCACTTATCACTACACTGCTGTCAGTCACTCTGGCTACCGAATTCTCAGGAATTCTCTTTGCTTGGGTCTTGGCCACCTCTTCTCCGTTAATTTTGCAGTTATTTTTTTTGCTCTCTTTGCTGTTCTTTACTGTTTTGCTGATAAATGGAAGGCAACTAGTCTGGACTGGTGGTTCAAGCTAGTTTCCCTGTCACGAACTCCTAGAACATAGCTTACTTTGTCATTATCAATTAATCATTAATTGTCAGTAATCTCCAAAATGGGAGCCTTACTGACCGGCAGACAGACGAACAGACAAACAGACAGGAAGACTACTTAACCATCTCGTGCATGCGCGCTGATTAATTCATTTTTTTACTACCGCTAATTGTAAGCTTCTACTTCTAATCATACCCCAGTTAGATGAAAAACTCCCCGTAGCAAACAAAATAATGCCCTTCTAATCATACCCCAGTTAGATGAATAACTCCTAGCAGACAAAATAATGCGGGGATTGATTCAGGTGAGAGGTCAATCACGTGAAAGTAACTGTGTGCTGGCCTCTAGCACAAATGAATAATTCACTTTCCTCAAATCTCAAACTTGTTAATTTCTTCATTCTGAAACTTTACTCCACCTATTTTTCAGGTATCCGCGACGAGGTGGGCTGACCATTACGTAATCCGTTATGGTACCTGCTGTTATACGTTCTGCGTAGCCTCCTGCTACACACCGATTTGTACTTGGGTATCTTGCGACCCTCTACTCGTGAAAACTGTGGGCAAGTAATAGTGATCTTTCATTCTCTTTATTAAGTTGGAGAACATTAAGTAAGTAAAGGGAATAGGGTGACAATTTTACCCGCTAATCGTAAAAACTGTGGGCAGTTAAGTAAGTAAAGGGAGTAGGGTGACAGTTGTAATGTTGTCTGCTGTGAGTACTTACAGTATGAGCACACCATTCTCCATGACATTATGTGTGTTAAGGTGTGGTGTTTTTGTCTGAATAAATAGTCTAGTACTAATCATTATAATACTATGGCTTTTGCCTCATTGGAAATAGTATGTAGTTTTTTTTTTTACTTATCTAAATTTTAAATTAAACTATGCCACCTTAAGCTTTGGATAAATTATGAAGTCACAATGTTAGTACCGTTCAAAGACTTGCATTTAGCTACTACTGATTCCCCAAATTTATCAGAGATAAAAGTTTGTAAACTTCGTCAATTACTTTCAAATTGTAACTCTTTTACCTTCAAAATAAAATTAATTCTTTAGTAACTACCATGTTATAGTGATTAAATATTTAAAAGGCAATTCCTAATTATAGGTATAATTTAATACTCCGTGACTTATATTTAGCGATCGAGCAGAGTTAGTTTAGTGGAGAGTGAGCAAAGCTAGTGAGACAATTATGAATGGACTATTGAAAATTGGGTATATTATGTTACACTTATATTATCGGAGGTGATACTGCAAAATAATTCACTATTAGGCTATATTTTTCACTCACTTCTGGCACATGAAAATGCATGAACCTGCTAGTGCAATTATCTCACCATATTGCACTGGACTCACGTAATACATGTGATTTTTTTCCTCCACATCATGCAATCACTCAATATTGTCCCATTTTAAATGCTTATTCATTATTATTGTAAGCTTTAACTCGACCATGAGTATTTCTAGATGACTAAATTTCTTTGGAGTTACTGCTGAACATTTAATAATTTCAAAAATATCAATGTATTATTAAATAGCATGTTTTTCAATAAGGGGATGATAATTTGCTATCTCTTTAAAGCTTTTGTAACAAACAACTGCATCTCAAACAACAGAAATGATGCTAAGATGATTCGTCAGAAAGTGCTCTCATCTAGTTCTCACATTAAATAGATTAGACTCGGTAGCAAGCTGTCATATCACTTGCTGTGACAGTGAGCTATCAGACCAATAAGAATACTTGAAAGACTTTCTTGATTGTTCAATTGATGGTGGAAGAATTCTGAAGGCTACTGGCATAGGGATTTTTTTTATCTCATCAGAATTGTAATGAATACAGATTAATCTTAAACATTTATTCAATGAATTAATAACAGCCTATAAAGTTATTAGACTTTTTTATTCAAGTATACATTAAAATGGAGTCATTTTAAACTAATGATGTTCATAGGCTGTCAAATGAAGACTAGTATTGGTGCAATTTGGTGTGCTGTACACTCCATATTGTTACAAGTGATGTCCCAAGCTCCTGGTGATGCTGACTCATTCTGTACACAGGAATCTGGTACTGCACCTTTACCTCCTTATCCTCCTAATGCTAGAATATTGATGGATGCCTATCAATATATTAGTCTGCTCCCAGCTCTTGCAGGTCGGGAATCTACATGGCAACAAGTAGATGTGGATAATAGAAGTGATGATTCTGGGGGTAGGACAGATGTGAGTGATAGTGTCGAATGTAGATATAGCTACCGCATTCATATGTACTTTTATTGATAAATGCTTAGTATTACTGTGTACATGTGAAATATAAAGTCATCATTTTTTGGCTGTATCATAGCCAATATAAATCATTGTCAAGTTAAATATGTAGAACTGAAGCAGCAGAATTTTGATAAACTATCAACAGTTTAAAATCAATTTACAATAATAATTTCACAGTATTTTAAATTTTAAAGGGTATATTCAATGCAAAAAAAATACAAAGTAATCAAAATACACCAAAAGCACTGTATTAACATTGCCCTAAACGGTTTTGGTCACAACTCACTACAAGCAAAGATATACCATGCTTTTCACTCTAGTAAACCATTCAAGATTCACTTCCTGTTGTGGGCAGAGCTTCGCTGTGATGCACATAGGATTCAATGACCTCATAGCCATAGTGGTAGTACCAATCTAATGTATGGGAAGTTGTATTGTTTTTGAATGCTCCAATACTGAAAGGTGTTTCACTATATCAGTTTCCAACAGAGAGTAAACTAAGGAAGGCATGGACCCTGCAAGTTCAAAGGACAAGAGATAAATGGAAAGGTCCTAGCAAATACTCAGCTATATGCTGTGAGCACTTCACTGAGGATTGCTTTGAGTTGACAGCAACTACTTAAAAAAAGCTAGGTATAAAAATGAAGCCTAAATGAATCTAATGCTGAAATCCACTGCTGTGCCCACTATTTTTCCAAGACCACCATCATCCACTGTAGCCCTTAAGCGACTTTGTGAATAATCAGCCTTTGAAAAAAGAGAGCGAGCTAGGGTAACTCACTCTTACACTTTTTCCTTCCAATATTAGTATTGGTCTGTTTATACACGTAGATACTTTCTGAGATTACTTCTACGAGTGCAGATGCTTCTACTAGTGGAGATGTAGCAACTGAGCAATCAGTGGACAGGAATGAAGCTGATGATAAGACTGCAAGTTATTGGTTAGGTATATACATGTTGTTCCTATAACAATAACTGCAGGATGCATTCCTTCTTTCTAAATCTGTGGGTGTTCAAGTTCCTCCTATGAGAAAATGCAAGAATGCCAGGGTTCAAGTTAGGATAAAATTGGTAGATGGAGGTAGCTATAATGGTCAATGGCTTTTCTGCACTTTATTCATTATTTGTATTGTCTACATAGGCATACAGACAGACTATTATGAGCCTGCTAAGTACTGTGATGCAGTTGAGACTCATAGCTACAGTTGGTACATTTTCGTGTGTCATCCAGTCGTGTGAACATTGCGATTATAATCGCAAATGGGAAAGCCGACCTATGCTTAAAAGTATTCCTGCTGGCAACCTTCTCCTATCAGCTGCAATTTTATTTGTTTGAGCTCAGCCAACCAAATCACTTCATATCTTTAATTTTCTGTATTGTGCTTCAATTACACCTGGTACCGTCTACAATCATCAAAAATGGTTTTTGCAGCCAACATATTGATTGTTTGGATTGAACAACAGATGAATCTAGTCCGGGTACTTCTAGCATTTGATGAACCCCTTTCACTTGGTGGTGATGGACGTAGTGACAGTCCAGGTCACTCTGCCAAGTATGGAGCATACACTCTCATGGACCTTGAACATAACGTTTTTTAAATGAAGAGTTAGTTCAGGCAAGTGCGTAATGGAATGCTACAATGGTGGTGAATGGTGTGGATAAGGGGGTGGGGGAGAACAACTAAACTGGACCCTGTCTAGTTATTGTAATGTATGTATAGAGTAATGAAATAGGGTCTAGCTACCACATGGAGATGGAAGGACTTCAAAGAGGACTACGCTTCTTTCATGCTAATGATCTCTCCATTGGGTCACTGGTGACTGACCGACACTGGCAAATTGATGCTTGGTTAAGAAATACACAACCACACCGATATGATGTCTGGCATGTGGCTAAATGTAAGGCAATAATGTTATCAGTGCATACATAATATCTGAATCTGAAACCTCATGCAGCATTCCAGAAAAAAAGTCTCTAAATTGGCAAAGGAGAAAGAGTGTCTGCATTACTTCAAATGCAGGCCAGTGGAAAGGCTAACTCTAAGTTTTCAGTGCCAGACTTTCTATGTAGCTCTAGCTCTCCTGAAGATTCAGAACTAACCTGGTCTAGAGAACTTTCCAGGTTAATTTCCTCAGTGACATAGCTATAGCCTTGAGGTCAGTTGAATCCCTATATGTGCATCACAACGAAATCCACCCACAACAGGAGGTGAATCTTGAATGGCTTTTTAGAGTGAAAACCATAGTCCTATATCTTTGCTTGTAGTGACTTGTGACCAAACTGTTTAGGGCAATGTTAATACATGATATTATAGTGCTTTTGGTGTATTTTGAGGCTTTTTATTTTTTCATTGATTATACCCTAAATTAATAATTGAATAAACTGATGCCATTTTTTGCTATCTATTATTATTACAGTACTGTTGTGTTTTAAAGTGGTTTCAGGCAAGAAGTTTTGCCTGTCGTCAGACACTGTCCTCTTGTTATTTTACAATTGGTGTACAGAACAACTGGCTCATTACTCAGCACATCAGTAGACTTGCGAATGGAACTCTCTTACCTCAAGTTAATGTACAAATAGAATTCCAACTTACTAGCTGTACTCAGGGTTGCCAGAAATCCTTTATTTTGCAAGTATGGGAGACATCGACCATTGATAGAGCTGCTGCTAGAATCACGTCTAATTATAGGAGAGTGATAAGAATAGCACTACTTACAATGGAGGCAAGCAATATATCACAAAATGCTAGTGTGCCAATATATTTTATGGACACAACTGCCACAGGATTCTATCTGGCTATTGTTGATGATAATACTTGCATGGCACTGACTCGTGTGATAGTGTTCTATCATGTGTGTCCTGAGATGGTGTTGGATCTAATAAGATACCCGCAGACATTAGCTCCTTCAACAAATCAGCTTCATTCAGTAGGTGGCACTTGTGTTGACAATGCATCTGGAGAGTTACAAGGAAGAAATCCACTACTCTCTTGTATTCAAGGTGGAAATTGGGGAGCAGTACTTGAAGGAACTGGATGCCAGTGTAATCTTGGTTTCATACAAATAGAAGAAACAGAGGAATGTGTTAGTAAGTACTACAGTGTTTGTAACAGTTTAGGATATCTCCAATTTGTCATCCATTCCATTTGCTCTTCTTTTTCTAATATAGGATGTTCTTCTGGTGAGTATGTATCTCCTTCTAATTTCACCTGTCTGCCATGTCCCAGCAACACAAGAGATGATCTACCCGGAGCTGTCGTGTGTGAATGTTTAATAGGCTACTATAGAGCCCCTCAGGAGAATGCAGACTTTGGTTGCACAAGTAAGAATTGATGGTACTATTTTATGTGAAGTAGCTATAGTGTTGTTTTATATAGGCATACAATTGTAAAAGAGGTAATTAAAAGATTGACTACATAGATGTTTGCCAAGAATAAGCCTTACCCAATGATCAACAAAAACTAATAATAAATAGCTTTAATTTTTATTACTTCTTTAACAATTGTTTAGTCTATATAAAGGCAATACTTAATCTATCAAACTATTAACTATGAATAGTCTTCAACTTTCAATATTATGATTAAACCACCTATTTTAAATGTAACTACTTCATTTTTTTTACATAGTACCATCAATTCTCACTTGTGCAACCAAAGTGTGCAGTCTCCTGAGAGGCTCTGTAGTAGCCTATTAAACATTCACACATGACAGCTCACACAATTATACATAAAATGTCACATTTGTATCATATTTAACTGTGACAAATAATTTATGGAAAAAATAACAAATTTAATCCTAATTTGAAAACTATTGCCTGAAAAAGTGATTCTACACCTTATGCTCAAGTTATAGCACATACGTCTCGAATATGTTGGTCCAACTATAAAATTTGCAGGCATAAGAGTGTAAATTTCAAATTTTATGAGATCCTACCGCTAACAAATGTCCAGTAAGTGATTTTATTTAACTTGCTAGAGCAACAATTCATAAAATGCACTTCTACCTACCTGAGTGCAAGTTTACTCTCTCTTTAAAGTCTTTCTGAAGGTTACAAAAAGTTTATAAATTCTGATCCATAAATCGTCAGATCCTCGTGTCTTAAATGTGCTGTTACTTGCTAGGTTGAATAATCTAGCTATATTACATGGAATAGCTGAAAATTTTGATGAACATAATTGATCAGAATTGCCGCTTTGAGAGTATGATTCTATCGAGTCATACATGCATAGAAATAGCTGGCACCTAACTACAGTGCTCTAGTTCAATTATCCCATCAATGTTCTCTATTATGTTTTCCCCGTCTTTGCTGACAGAACCCCCAGGTGAACCAACTGATGTAAGTGTAGTGAGTAGGACCCCCACATCAGTGACTATGAAATGGGAACCTCCACTTGATTTAGGAGGAAGGACAGACTTGTTCTATAGACTGTGGTATCAGCCAGAAAATGGAGTCAGGATAATTGGATTGGAAACTAACTCAACTTCAGGAACAGTAACAGGTGTGACAATGAACAGTGAAATTCAAATAAACCTCTACAAATATATTTCATATCTCAACATTATGCTTAGTTAGTAGATTGTTTATGATATGCAATATTTTAAGTAGTGAACAGGAATAAAGTTCTATGACTTCACTGTAATTCAGTAACAAAAGAGAATATTTTTTTAGGTGTAGATGAAAGTTAGGACTAGAAACTAATTTCACAACTGGAATGATAGCATGTATAAAATGTATCATTAAAAAATTACAATAAGACAAATAGGAAAATGAGTGAGGTTGACTCCCATTTCAAGTTCAGTTGCAATTTGAAATGAATATTCATAATTGAGCATTATAATATCTACTGGATGAAGCCTAGATGAGTTAACTGTCCAGGCACATCCTGGACAGGAAGAGTGAGTGTTTTGAAATATACTTTTCCCCTCTTTTTTCTTAATTAATCTTTCTTATTCATGCCTCATCTTTCTGGTTTCACCCCTTACCTTATTCTTACTTGTACCTTATTAATACTAATTCATACTTGAAGAGGGAAATGTTCATGCACGGTCAGCTTGTAAGGCTGGCCTCTCGGTTGTCATCTGAGACTTCCGCTCTTAGTAATCGGACAGGAAATATTTATCATATAGTTCCCCACTCTGGACTTCTCACTAACTAGCTAGACACTAGTTATTTACTGTAAACGGCTGTGGCTTGATAAATTCAGACATAAATGATTTGAGTGACAATGAGAAGTGAAAATAATATAACGGGTAATAAAGGTGATACGTGAATGTGAGATAATACACATGTACAAATAAAGAAGAATTGAGCATGCTCACTAAGTGTAGAAGTGAAATGATATAAGGGTGAAATGATAAGTAAATAATAGTCTTCAACAATACTAATTATTACTGCCTCACACACTCATAATCTCAACTTCAATCACAAAGACCCTTTGTCAATTCAGTGCCCCTGCCTTGGCCTCTCTATATATAAGAGTCAGGGTAGAGCCTTCAGTCTTTGCTATCTCATTTTGTTTAGTTTATTCTTTTCTTGCTGCTTAAATTATAGTGCTTATTAAGTTATACTTTGCTTATTTGTGGGTGACTGTTTGTCTGCGATTCAAGAGAGGTTACAGCGCAATTTTCCTGGACTTCATGCCTTGGCTAACTGTCATTCTGAGCATGCTCTATGATTAATAAGTAAGATTGGATTTGTTTGGAGGGGCAGTTTTGCTACTATATTAGAAAACTATTAGTGTTAAATTTGATACATATTCTTATTGGGTTGTCAATTTTTGATTGTTTAAATTAATTTTTGAGTGATTACTTTAGTTTTGAGTTCAAATTTTCTGAAGATAACAACTGTGAGAAGGTGTACGGAGTTTGACAGCATTAAATCAGAACATTAATATGAGTCATGTGGTGACTTACATGTTATCACACATAATATTAACTTAAAATAGTATACAATAAATATGCAGACATCAAGTTTTCTATAAATGTGGTTGAAATGACAGTTTACTTTGTTTTAGTAATCATTGTATATATTGTATGTTTTTACTTTTTGTATTGAATTCATAGAATAAAACCATTGGTAAATTAAAAAACACAGAATAATGAAAATATTGTTGTAACTGTGTTTGTAGTCCAATTTTAAACAATTACTAAGTCATACTATATTCACTACTACAAATATTAAACTATCTTTTTTAAAGAAATTGAATTATCATGCAAGAATGGTTCATCATGCATCAGAGGGTTGGGCTGGTATCATTTTGGTGAATAATGTTGTCATCAGTGTTTTCTGTAAAGATATACAAGTATAGAGTTAGGAAAAGCTAGTGGTCACATGACCAATAACGAATGATGAGATAATAAAACAACAGTAACAGCATATTCAATTCTCATTTGAATAGATATTGAGATGAGACACTGTCATTGACAGAAAGTGAAACCATAGACAGTGATTATAATGCATTCAATTATAAATTGAATAGCTACATATTGTGAGTGTAGGAAAGTATATGGACAATATAATTGTGTTTAATCACATATATTTCATGCTTTTTAGAAAACTGCCCTTTTTCCTAAAAACAAGGAACATATTCTAAAATCTCCCAATTTAAACATCAGCTTGCACAATAAAATTGTTAACAGTCCTTTATAGGAAATCCTCAATATAATGTTCATCTCTGGTTGGTGTTACACTTACAAAAGCTGTGCATTATATAGGAATCTAAAATGTTGCAGCAAACTGTTGCAAGTACATTGATAGCATTTTCACTCTATACATTATGTACAAATAGTATACATTAATTACAAGAAATAGTACATTAATTACTACTTTATGATGCATATTTTTATGCTATTTGCATTATAATGTGTTTAAGGTTTGATCAAAGGAGTAAGGTATCAGTTCTTTGTGACAGCTCAAAATGGAGTATCTGATGTGGCATCTACAACTCCACATCCAGTCCTAATCTGGAGTGACCCTTCTGAAGATGTAGTACCAGTTAACACCGTCGTTGTGGCAGTAGTGGTGGTAGTCATTGGAGTAGCAGCCGCGCTGGTAGTCATTGGTTTAATTCTTATTTTGTAAGTAATATATTAACTTTGTCATATTTGAATCATATTTCAATTGACTTAATTATTTTTTAAATTATCTACTGTAATTAATTGTATGATTCAGCTATTCATTAATTGAGTTCTAAGTAGCTGTGAATTGTATTCGAAAGCTTTAGAACTCTTGACACTTAGCAACTAGAATGAAATTGAAATGCACCATTAGTAACATTAGAAATACCAATAAGCATGCTAGTGAATTGCTTATACATGTGATAATTTCTGCGATGTGGATGCAATTTCTGATTTTAGATCAGGCAAGACTGTGGTATTTCTGTTACCAAACATCATTCTATTCTTGGTACTTGGTCAGAGAACAGAATTTATGTAATTATGACAGTTCATGTTTAAATAGTAGTACTATTATAGCATGAATGTGTATGTCTCTAAGTATTTATTTGTATACATCAGTGGAATTATTTTTGACATTACCTATTGATGGCAAATGCTTTTACATTACTGCCGCTTAGATATCGACGAATCAAGTCAAGATCTGTAAAGTGTAAGTTGAAAGTTCTAGTTGTATTATTACACAGCCAACAAACGATTCAATTATTGATAAATAATGCAAAATTTATTAATAATGATAATAATAGTCAAGCCTTTCATCAATAAAAGCATTTGTTACAATTTTTACATGGTGTTATCCAAGAATGTTTTCCCTAATGCAAAACACATTTTTAAAAAGCCTGAATTTAGAAGAAGAAAAATAAGGCTATTTCAGAAGTTATTGAGCTTCAGATGCTTGCAAAAACTATCACTTTCAATGAAACTTGAACGCAATAAAAATCATTTTGTCTTGTACCATAAAATTTGAGATTACTTGGAGGGTAATAAATTATTACAGTCATATGCTGCTTGACTTACGGCAAATTTCACTTAATGTCAAGATTTAAGTCATTTCTGTGTAAATATCCACTTGTAAGTTCTCTATATTCATTTTATATCAATTTATTACACATACACAGTGAAGTAGGAAGAGAGGCGAGGCAGTAATCTTTGTAGTTAAATTACAGATCCAATTAATGTTATAACGGGTTTTATGTGAAACAGTGGTTGCTAAATCAGGTTTAAATGCATCACCTTCACTTATAGCAGCCTCTTCACTTTGACCTCAGTAACAACATTTTAGTATAGACTAATATGCATAATATAAACAGACAATCTAAATTACTACCACATTTCACCACGAGAAAGGACTAGAGAGTAGTGTTAAAATGTCACTATAGCTATGTTTATGCTATAAAAACTTTCAATATTTTCTTCTCTACAACAATGTTAGTAGCTACAGGGTGTTATTTAGAACCAAACATAGGAGGAGTCAAATCAACATTTTTGAAAGTTTATGTGGATTTCTCATTTCCATAAAATTGATGGTAATTATATGGCAAATGTAACCACGATGATCATAATAATTTTTAGGGGGCAAAATGATTTTCATGGGAGACAAATATACCATAACAATAAGCTCTTAACATCATCCCCCAATATTTTTCATCTTCCTACTCCACTGATGTAATGTTTTCTTAGTAATCATAACCAAATAACTTGCTTAAAAGAAGGATGAGCATGAATGTTATTAATGCGTAAATCTGCATTCAAGTATTCCATACACTTTTTGTACTCCATTTTAATTCTTTTATTGACTTACTGAAAAAAACTATATTATTCCTGTAAATGGATATCTTTTCATTGATCTGATTATTGCATCTTTCCATAGCTACCCCATCAGTGAAGGCTAGACTTGAACTCACTCCTGCCTGTATTCAAGACAAGTCTAACATGAAAATGGAAACAAAATCTTTAACTGTCAATACAAAACTACTGAAAACAGGTGAGTCATAAGGTAATGTGTATGTTATATTCAATATTATTAGCTCTTAGCATTTAAAGATTAGGGGATGTGTATTTCTTCACTTAAATGAAATAGTATTGCTAAGAGTAACAGTTTACTTGTAGTTAAGTTGACAACATAATTGTTGTGTAGCTAGTATATCCTTATGCACATTATGTTATTAACTGCTAAAGTACTAATTACTTCTGAGCTAAAAATACAAATACAGGGGAGGATCCAGGGAGGCCAGCCCTCCCCCCCCCCTCTTATCCAAAAATTATAAGGACGAATGTACCAATACAGGAAATACAATTTATACGTCAACTGTATGCTAACTTATGTTCTTTACTCATAAATTTATATTTAAATCATATACAATCAATCATTAATATTTTAAAATTTTCGAGAGTTTGACCTAAATGTATTTGTGCCCCTTCCTGTCGCTAGCGCTGGATCCGCCCCTGATTTATCACATAATATTTTATTATTCAGATCATTCCAGGACAACAAATTTGTCACTTCTTGATGTTCTTCCCCCATCTTTGTTCTTTTCACCAGATAAAATTACAATAGGAAAAGTTATTGGCCAAGGTAAAATCAACATACTTATCAAAGGAAAATCATTGCCTATATTGTTTATTAGGTGAATTTGGAGTAGTGTATAAAGGCTTCATTCATCAACCAGACATGCAGGATGATATTGTGGCTATTAAAACACTAAAAGGTAGCTAACAATTGAAGAAATTTTGATAACTGTTTCATTCTGCTAACTATTTCTTGTATATTTGCAGGAATATTTGCTACTGATAAAGATATGAAGAATATGTCCCAAGAGATTGAGGCTATGGTGAAATTTGACCACCCTAATGTGATGTCACTGATAGGAGTGTGTGTATCTTCATGTCAGAACAGAACAACAGCAGGACTTGGAATGATAATGCCATTAATGGAAAATGGAAGTTTGTTGGACTATCTTAGAAATCAGGCTGAAGAACTTGTGGTTAATCATGATAAAGAAAAAGTATGTTCAACTTTTGAATAGCAGATCACTGAATTCATGTAACCGTATCTTCATATTCATATTTAAAAGTTATAATAACTTCACCATTACATATGTGACCGTCTATAGGAAAACCAGGCACAACGCGGCACCTTCGAGTTTTTTTTTTTGCACTTACGGAGTTGTCGGCGTCCAGATATTGAGCTCTCCAAGTTTTATCGTCGCAGCTTTAGTCGTTCCTGCTATAATAGACCTAACCGTTCCCTTCCGTAGGCTTGAAACAATACATTTTTAAGAAATCAATCGATCTTTTCTCGATATTACGCACGCCGCGTTGTGCCCGGTTTTCCCGTAGACGGTCACATATATAGAACGTTACAATAATGTCACCATTACATATTTAGAAGGTTATAATAATGTCACCATATTTAGAAGGTTAGCTATAATGATTTTACCATTACCTATTTAGAAGGTAATATTAATTTACCATTAATGTTTAGGTTATAATAATTTCACCATTACAAAGCTGAATTAGAATAATAAATTACAACAACAGTACTTTCTCATATATATTAGAGTTGGGCTATGTTATACATTGCTAGATATGTTAAAATGTTTTTCTTATAAAATATATAATTGGGCTAGCGAAGCGAGACTCTCACTAACGGGTCTCAATTCGAGATTTTTGTATATATATATATAATATAATATATTTATGGCAAAGTTCAGATGGGTCAATGTGTGTCCACCCCCGGGAGCTACTTAAAAACATAAACATTAGTGCGGGCGCAGGAAGTCGGGAGAAAAGACTTTGAAATAATGCTAGAAGAAGGGAAAAAATGGCAAAGAGATATGGAGACAGAATGGGAAAAAAATTCGCAGTTAGGTCTTCCACAGTTACCGTATTCATTTATTTGTTTAGTGGTATTGCTAAGTTAACTTTGTCAATGCGTTGTTTGTCATAGCTATACGCCTTACATAACAGATTTGTTCTTACTTGAAAATCCAAAGTCCAATGTCAAGTCACTAAGAGAACACAGCATAATGCCATATCTACTAGAGCAGCTCTGGCACAATAGAGCATTTTGAACAGAGCGTAATTTGGAAACGTGACTAGCTTAAACAAAAACCAGTAGTTTATCGATCCTTTCCCGTATCATCCATGGAATTTGATTGCTTACCCCGTGAAAATTCTTTTTCCAATAATCAAGTCACAAAGAGATTATAATGCAAGTCTTGAGCTGGTAAATCCAGTAAACAAGTATGCATAAATTGTTGTTTGTTCTAAATAATAGCACAAATAAACTAAACAAAAATATTTAACTAAGAATAAAAAAATATATTTGCAGCTAGCATTCAAATTTAAATTTCAGTCTGACCAGCTCGCTCGCCATTTGTGCTGAAGCACATCACTAGTGTCGTTGTCTGAACCATTGCTATTACTTTATTGTTATTTACACTTTCTACCTTCGAACAAAATTCAACATTATTTATAACAACTTGTACTTAGAGATCAGGTCTCAAAATATAATAATAAATAATGGATTTCTATTCCAGTATAGTTATAACTTCATGGAAAATGATTATAACTGATGCTTATTTGCATCATCAGCAATTTGTATGATAAAGCTAAGATTATTTTATTTTCATTTTAGTAGCTTTTATGTTATACATAGACGTGGTGACATAATTTCACTACGTGAACACTAAATTTAAGAGTTAAATTTGAGAGTTGTGATTTTTTTTGTTGCAGATTCCAGAAGTAAGGAAGAAACTTACACAAATATGTTTTCAAATTGCCAAGGGAATGGAGTATCTGGCAAAATTGAGGTTCCTGCACAGAGACTTGGCAGCAAGAAACTGCTTGTAAGTTATTGGTGTTATTATTCAATTTAAAAGATTTATAAAGTAGCAATTACATTCCAATCATACAGTTTCATCACTAACTTCAACAATCTCAATTAATTAAGTTGTGATGATATCTATGCCCTGATATGCTCCCAGAATAGATAAGAATGAAATTATTAAAGTGAGTGACTTTGGATTAGCTGAAGATATCTACTCTCAGAACTATTTTCGCCAGTCCAAAGGTGACACCAAGTTGCCAGTTAAATGGATGTCTATAGAAAGTATTACTTTAGGAAGGTTCACAGAAAAGACAGATGTGGTAAGAATAATGAAGTAAAAAATAGTTACGTGTTATTTGATAATTGAATAATCTTGTGTCTATCAGTGGTCGTATGGAGTTACATGCTGGGAAACTTTCACAGGGGGGAAAATCCCTTACCCTGGTATTCACCCACAGAAAGTAGTGGAATATTTAGAAGATGGACAGAGGCTGAAGAGACCTAAAAACATAGCCTGTGACTCTGATATGTAAGATTATTTTTGTTAATTATTATAACATCATGGTATTATGTGTAGGTGATGGCCTTAATGTAAAAGCAAATTCTGTACAATTTATATCAGAGCGAAATTTAGTATAGCAGAGCTTAGTGATAACCCCAGGTGTGCTGTATAGAATGTTTGATATTTAATGTGTCATTGTTTCCCTGTAGATTCTCCATGATAGAGTCGTGTTGGGAACTCCATGACTCTGATAGACCTACATTTACTGAAATAGTTTCCTTCCTTGAGGAATATCTTGGACACACTGCAGAATACATTAAAATTTACCAATAAACTTTATTGACGTAATTTACAAATTTTAATGACACTGACTTTGTAGATTCTGAGTCATGTCTGTTAATAAGCTAACCATTTTTTCATTTTGTGTGACTAAATTTATTCATTTATTAATTCTAAGTAGCAATTTCCTATCCTACAAATATAATTATTTACTCATTAAGTGAAAAATTCAAAATTATACATTTATAAAGATAACAAACTGCTGTGATTATGCGCAATGCAGTACCAGCTTCATTTTCTTTATTTCACAATACTTGCAGAAAGGAAATTAGTTTGATACTCTTCATTACTATGCACAATGTCCACAAGCATGTATAGACATAATAGCTGGTATAAATTCTAGCTAATTTGGGTATTTTAACTGAGAAGTTCCCTTGTCTATTTCTCAATGTAAAACTGTAAGTAACTTGGTGCAGCTTAACCGACTTACATGACAGCTATTAGTATGATCGACAACAAGGTTTCGTGAGCAATCTCTTGCTAACACAGTTGTACGGTTTAATATTACTTTTAGGGTATTTACAAATCTGAGCTTTCATGCCTCTTTTAAAAGTTTGAAGAAAGCTAGCTCAACACGATAGTATAGAATGTCTACTTGAGGAATAACTAAACAATCAAATGTATTTTTTTTAAAGACTAACTTTGATCAAAGAATCCAAAATTGATGTTATTATTGTGATTTGATGTTTCATTAAGTCACATTTGAGAAATAATGTGTCAAAAATTGCTTCAGGTGCCAGTCTATGAACCAGAAATCAATCAGTAAAATATGGCTGTTAGTGATTTGACAATTCAAACCCTATCCAGTCATGGTAAAATGGATGAATTAATAGCACAATTTTACTAGCTTGAATATAAGACCACAGCTCATAACTATATCCTACTATATAAAATTTATTTTCTGGCAGAACATAATTTTTAGAACTGTACCTTATGTTTTAACTAATTGTATACACTTCTACATTACTGTCTTTTATCTAGGAGTAGGTGCCTTTCTAAAATTATCATTTATTCTCTCAAAATATGTAACATTAGACATTAGGCTCATGGATGATGTAGTGTATCTGAGATGATATGTCAAGTCAACAGTTTGCATGTAGATGTTTCTCATGTGGTCTTATCTACAGTATACATAGTGTATTCCTCCAATTTCTTACAATCTCATGAAATGGTATATCTCATGTAGCCTTTATTGGTTGCATTGATTTTCATTGTCTTGCTGTTTATTGCAGTTCCTTATAGTCCGTTGTAGCCAGTATTCATCCTGAAAGTCTATTATGTCCTCATACAATATCTTGTTTCTTATCTGTTATGGTAATTTCCTTTCAGGCACAGTTGGTACATCTTATACGTCTATGTATTTGCTTTGTTTGTAGAGTTAAAATAACACCCTATAACAGAGTGTGTTTATGTCACGCACTTTTAAATACACCATAGCATTTCTGGAACAGATTTGGATTAGCTACTATTATTGTTTACAACTTTGTCTTCAGCAGCTGAAATGCCCTTTAATTTGATACTCTTATTTTCCATCAACTTATCATGTATGGGAGAAATCAGGGAGTAGCTAGCACTTGCCAGAGCAGGTAGGCAATGTACCCATTTTTCCAACGCAATTCGCACTAAAGCTCTAAAATCAATGTCCACTACATGTAACCAGTATTCTTCGAAGTAACACGATTACGCAGTTTCTATACGTGTATTTAGTTCTACGTCACCGAGAGGCACACCTATACATAAGCAATACACGGAAAGTGTGCGAATCCAGGGGAACCACACGAAACGATACACAAGCTACTACCTGAACCTCCTCGATTTACCAGTTGCAAGACACGCGCCAGCTCACGTTTCAATTTGTAAAGGGTGTCTGGACGCAATCGCCAACGCTACGTCTTTTACTGATGAAGACATTGGCGATCTTGAAGTAAAATGATTACTTTAAGGTTAATAGTTTTATCTGCCTTAGTGCTAAGTTCAGGTACGTATTAATCCGGAGAAATTAATATCATTTTAATACTCTGATGTTTTTTGTATGTTTATTTCTACAGTTCAATATTCCTACAACAATGGGAATGAAAAATTCCTTGATACTGTAAAGGAGTTATTTAGTGGCCTACCCATTCCTTATGACTTTGATCTAAATGTTATGTGCAATGGACCAGATGCTCAGTTGAAGTTTGGAACATCAGTCACCATAGATAAGGATCAAGATCTCCTCACTGGACTGGATCCTCTCCTAGACCGTGTCAATATCTCCATCAATTTGACAGATTTTAAAATCCCTATTCAAGGACAAATTATTTGCATGGCTGGTTCACAGATATATACCTTTGGACATCTTCTTCTGTTAAATCACAGTAAGAGTTGAAAATATAACAAAATTTTGACTTAGCTACGTAACTAGTAGCTATACACTCTGGGTTGTCAATATCTCTTATCAAGCTGACAAAGTTGAAAATCCCTAATCCAGAAAAAGTGCTACTCTGCAGACAAATACCTTTAGTTGTCATCTTTTTCTTTTAAATCTGAGTAAGATTTGAAACAATCGGATATAAATTAACTGTTTAAATAAGAAAGACAATAATATAAGTCTCAGACACCATATATTGACTCTGACTGAGTAGCCTTCTTCATTGATAGATGATCACATCAGAAAAAACACTTGTATAAAAGTAATTTGAATGTAAGCACCAAGTACTGAATAAAACTTGCCTTAATCCTAAGACACATAACATTGTATTACTTATGTAAGATACTGTATTAAATTATATATTATGAAGGATCACTAAGGAATGGAATTATATTATATATAAAAATGTTTTATTACATATTCTTTAATAATTTTTTTGCTAAGATAGCTAATTATTGTTTACATTCTTAATGCTAGCAAGATATGTTAATTTCCTTAAAATGTTTCCAATTATACAGCTGCCTCTAATTTGGACGTGACTGACTTCATCAATAATGATATCATGACTGCTTTGTATGCAAGCTTCTTACAAGGATCATCAGGCATAACATTAAATGCAGAATGGAGCCTAAACTCTACTACCGAATTTCCTCACATTTCTACTAGACTTGATGGCTCTCCAAAGAAAGAGTATAAAATGGAGACAATGTTTTCAATAATAAACAAAGCTATATTGGCAATTCTTCACTTACCAAGGTCCCTACTGTTCAAGTTAATAAATAAGGATTCCATGAATGGAATAAATATTGAACGGAAATCACCAATGGAGAAAGGTAAGTGGACTAAGTAGTTATTCTTACTAAAATATAGCTAACTAATGATTATGTATAATTAATACGAAAAATACACTTTAAAGAAACAAAAATTAATAGCTAGCTATTTTATATGTATTTCTGTGGAATAAAGAAAACAAGATTTCCTGTCATCAGATTACTTTTATAGCTAATTTTGTTTCAGTTGCAGAAGTTAAGATAGCTAAAACCATTTCTTTGTTTTGTTTTTATTTTACACTCATTTTCATGTATTTGTTTTGTTTTTGTTTTTATTTTTTTTGTATGTGATATTGACTTTTCAATATCATACTTTGGAACAAAGCATGCCAGAAAGCAGAAAGAATTGTACTAAAAAATTTAAGGTATTATAATCACACAATATTTTTATTATTGCAATATATAGCTAAATCACAATAGCTTGTTAAAAAATGAATAGCTACTTAGTAGAAGAAAATAGGAGTAGCTACAACTTGGTGTGAAAAAAACAGTATTTTTGTCTTTTAAAAATTATTCCACAATAACAAGATAACCTACCTAAAATTAATTAATAGAATGATATAATTTTATACAGCCTGTAACGTCTGATGATTTCGTAATTCCTGTGCAGGTAAACTTGATCGTCTTGTGACAAACCACCTTGGAATAAAATATAGTGATGGTATACAACACACTGCTCCATCAAGAATTAAAGATATGGTATAATAATTATAGCTATTAAAACTTGACAACATTAGACAAACTGACTGTCGACTGACAGAAACACCAATAGAGAGATTTGCTTTATAAAAAAAAAATAAATATATAATCAGTGTGAGGATCTATGGCTAATTTACAACCATATTGTCTTTTTTTGTGGCCATATTGTTATTATAGGCAAAGGATTGAAATCTATTTCTGTGAAAATATTAAACAAACTCAAATATAACTTGAATGAAAAAGAAGATAGGTACAATCGTATTGCTGCTATCATTGCTGCTTCTCTATTAAGTGTGAGCATTGCTGGCTTCGTTTCTGTTAAGATTATTACTGATTGTATCACAAAAACAAAAGGGGAAGAACAACACCTAAGGATATAGAATCTGGATCAAATATTGCTCACAATTCACGTATCATGCCAAAACCAGCTCGAGCAGGACCAAGTAACATTGACTATCTGCCTCCAGGTAAACATAGCAAATAGCTATGACATAGTTTCATCTATTAACCATAGATTGGCTATATCTATAATACCTTAGCTACAACTAGCTAATAAATGTATAATTGATTAAATTCATCAATAATTAATAGTAATTAGTGAAAATTTCAAATTAGCTATACTAAGATTGTATTTTATAACTAATGTATCTATATTGATTCAATTTATGTATGAGATGGTTTTTGTCTGATATTTAGAACTCGACCACGCCTTCAATCTGCACCAGTGGTCAACTATGTGCCAGACTTCACAAAAACTAGCCAATTTACTGATCAACTTCAAGAAAACCTTTGCATGGAATCTCAAATTGTCAACAACACTGAAATGTCTCCATCTGATATTGTCAATGGGATGAGCTCCTATTTGTTACAGCAACCCACTGAGAAAAGCAGCTTGAAATTATCCCAATTGAGCCCCAATCTGCAGAATGTTCCAGGTACAAAGCAGCGTGTGAAATGTAATTCTGATAATGACAGTTCTCAGTACAGTCATATCTTTCAGGGAAAATTTCTTAATGTAATGCGAAAAGTTTCCACTTCTACACATTTGCCAAGTCCAAATAACACTGAAGGTGTGAAGACTAAGATTATCCATGTCAAGCCAGTCAACACAAAGGAACAAATATAGTACTATACACTGTTGCAATTTACTAGCTATGATTATTCATGTATTACTTGCATAATAATATTATGGACACGACAATAAACACACTCAATATAGTAGTTTTAGGGCTAGCTAGAACATAGATATACCAGCTTTACTTAAATAAGTATGTTTCATCCAAAGATAGAGTAAAATCACAATCTGCAGGGATAAGCTAAAACAACATTTATTAGAAATTTCATTTTGATTAGCATTATAATACTGAGAAAGAGGTGCTCTGTGGAATCACTGATTCTATTGATTTAGTGGGACAATTTCTGTTTTATCTAGTGCACATTTGTTTATATAGGGATAACATAGCTACACTGCATTTTACATTGGTATGCCCCTATTGCAAAAGTATAATGTGCTTAGAGAAAGAATTTAATTCGGTTTAGCCAATTTAATTTGCTATCTATTACATTCGTTACCATGGGCACTAGGTGTTATCAAAGTATTTGTACATTTATTCAACCCATATGTCTGCGAAGTATAAGTTATAGAGACTCATTAAAAAAAAAAAGAAAAGAAGTGTCTAGACCAGCCTGAACTCGAAAATCGCTTCCTACGTGGAAAAGAACTTCAGCTTAGATACAGTATAATCACAAGGACCACACCTCATTTAAACCCAGGTCAGTGTTTCTATCTCACTCAATCACTCTCAACACTATTTTCACGAATATACTTTCATCCATTTCTGATAATGACAATAGCACAGGAGTAAATAATGTGTAGTGATTAGTGTGTGTGAATGGAATTCTGTTAATGGTTTTGTAAAGTGTTAATGATGTTGACTGTTGTCCAATGGCTGCCATCACTGTGGTTGATGGCTGCCTTCCTCTAATCTTCTCTCTGTTCAGTGCCCTGAACACCCTGCCATACAGACCACTCTTCAGAAACCCGTCCTCCCAGCTCCCCTAGTTTTTATGCCAATGTAAACTATGATTTTAGACATACGTACTTCAGTGTAATACATTCAATTTTTAACTTTTTTCATAGTAACAAAAACATTTTAACACTTTTGTTTTCAAAACTGATAAAGACCTTACGAGGTTGAAACATCTTGTTTATGAAAAAGTTAAATAATATATTAAATTATGATTTTCTTTAGCTAATTAATATAATAAATCGAAAGTTTGAGCTGTGATGATGTATTTTAATATACTTAATGTGACATAAATATTATAATACTGATAATGACAGTTCTCAGTACAGTCATATCTTTCAGGGAAAATTTCTTAATGTAATGCGAAAAGTTTCCACTTCTACAAATTTGCCAAGTCCAAATAACATTGAAGGTGTAAAGACCAAGATTATCCATGTCAAGCCAGTCAACACAAAGGAACAAATATAGTACTATACACTGTTGCAATTTACTAGCTATGATTATTCATGTATTTACTTGCATAATAACATTATGGACACGACAATAAACACACTCAATAATAGTAGTTTTAGGGCTAGCTAGAACATAGATATACAAGCTTTACTTAAATAAGTATGTTTCATCCAAAGATAGAGTTAAATCACAATCTGCAGGGATCAGCTAAGACAACATTTATTAGAAATCTCATTTTGATTAGCATTATAATACTGTGAAAGAGGTGCTCTGTGGAATCACTGATTCTATTGATTTAGTGGGACAATTTCTGCGAAGTAAAAGCTATAGAGACTCATTAAAAAAAGGAAGAAAAGAAGTGTCTAGACCAGCCTGAATTCGAAAATCGCTTCATATGTGGAAAAAAAGTCCTGAACACCCTGCCCTACAGATCACTCTTCAGAAACCCATCCTCCCAGCTCCCCTAGTTTTTATGCCAATGTAAACTATGATTTTAAAATTACAGATAGACATACCTACTTCGGCGTAATACATTCAAATTTTCTTTTGTTTTCAAAGCTGATAAAGACCTTACGAGGTTGAAACATCTTGTTTATGAAAAAGTTAAATAATATATTAAATTATGATTTTCTTTAGCTAATTAACATAATAAATCGAAAGTTTGAGCTGTGATGATGTATTTTAATACACTTAATATGACATAAATATTGTAAAAAAATTTCAATACAATCCCTTATATGGAGAGCAGTTTGTTTTCACAAACAACTGATTATGAAATCTTATATTTTTATTTTTAATATCGCTTTATCACCAGCTAAGTGTCATTGCATTCACTGACTGAAGCAATATTAAGTGGCTTTATAATGAAGAAACAAACAGTAGTAGACTCTTCTATTTGTATTTATGTTGTCAATACAATGTTATTTCTGAAGGAGGTAACAATGCTTTTTGTTTAGTAAATCGGGTTGCTGAAAATGAGATGCTATAATTATTAGCTTCTAATTGCGTCAAGTAAGAATTCATATATTAACGGTCATGATAAAACAAAATTTCGTTCATTGACAGTAGCATTAATCATTGGAATCAACAGTTATCAAAAATACCTCATTGTTTTTACTTTCAAATAATAACTGGTACAATCAAACTATAGTCAATCATAACAATTATATCACATTAATTTGTATTCAATGTTTCTGCTAGAGTATATTATCATAATAGATGTGCATATAAAGAATGATGTTTAGTGACTGGTATGAAATAATTATGCTATTAGGTACTAGTGGTGGAATATATGTTTAGTGACTATTAATAGATGCTTTTTATCATTTCAAACATCGACAAGGTAAATTACGACATTCCCAGAGTAAGTCTATAATATTGTTGTTTTTGCAAAGTTTTATTACTTCGCCACAACTATACTTAAGTGTTACAACAATTAAAGATATGGCAAACATGTAAGAACACATTCCAAATAATAGCACAGTTATATATCTCTGTAAAAGGGCAGATTATGTGTTGAATATACTAGTAAACAGTGTTTTGTTTCTATCTAATATTCAGAGAATACTCCAACTTGGTCAATTTCTGTTTTTAATGAACAGACTTGTACAACACCATCTGCTTACTTATCTCATTTAAGATCAAGCATGCTACTAATTCTAAACATATCAAATATATAAGAACAGTATACAATATAATAATGCAGGCTAGACCTAATATATCTCATCAATACTTTGCAGCTTTTTTTAGTCCCAAATCAGAATTTTGTGATGTGTATTTTATTCATGATTTTTTCTTTTTAGTCATGCTGTATGACTTGCATATTTTCAATTTTTAAAGCACCCTGCACTGTTGTTTTTGTAAGAAAACCAAATTCTTATAGCGCTCGTTAAATTTATTTAGCATTCTATTACCCTGGAATTTGCTTGACAAATTTACCTTGTTTCTAAGTGGCTTTTTTTTAGTAATAGGAATGTATGTGAAATGCATTATTAATGGTTTATGAATAAATTCTAAAATGGCCTGAAAAGTACTACCACCATGTATGTATATACTGCATTATATATGATGGCAGTAAAATATTTCTCGGAGCACATGTTGACAAGCTAGTTGCAAATGGATGTTAGTAATTGCTGTTGATTTAATTATACTGTGTGGTTATGCTACAGGGTTATCTGAGGCTCATCCTGGAAACACAACAGTTAGTGTATGAAGAGTTTTCCAATTTAAAACAAGAACACTTAAATGGTACTTTTGAGTTTGAAGCTGGTGAGCCTTATAATGTATAACCTGTTATTTCAATAACTACTTTGTGGGGCGTGGTCTTTAAGGTAGTACAGAGTGATTAATGTGTCTGGTAATTGTAAGGGGATTATCCTCATGCACTCTTCTATAGTAACTGACCAGAGTCTGCAATTGTGATGCACCCTACCGTAACAGAATCTCCGGAATATAGTTTCAATTAAATAAATAAGAAACTGAGACTGAAGTGGACATAGTTCTGACTGAGTATGCTTAGATAGTTCATGACCACACCTTACCATATGCATTAGTAACCACAAAACTAATAATATTCATGGCATGACAATTGTCTATGTATGCAGTGATGGCTTAGTCTTTACTTTCAGGGGAAATGTTCTCTTTATTAAGTTGGAGAACATTAAGTAAGTAAAGGGGGTAGGGTGACAATTGTACAACTAATCGTACAAACTGTGGGCAGTTAAGTAAGTGAAGGGAGTAGGGTGACAGTTGTAATGTTGTCTACTGTGAGTACTTACAGTATGAGCAGTGGACATAGTTCAGACTGAATATGCTTAGATAGTTCATGACCGCACCATACCATATGCACTAGTAACCACAAAACTAATAATATTCGTGGCATGACAATTGTCTATGTGTGCAGTGATGGCTTAGTCTTTACTTTCAGGGGAAATGTGGTCCCAGATCTCCCCCCCCCCCCCCCCCCAAACATAATAGCACCTGTAGGTGTCGTCTTAGACATGACAGGGACAACCTCTGACTGTGCACGTTGACTGTAACTGTTGTCCATATCACCCTGACATTAACTCAGCCTATCAGCATTGTTTATTAAGGTGGCCTGAACAAAACACAATAATGAATATCTCTGGCTTTTGAAAGAGAGCAAATTGACGAAGGCAACATTTCAACTGCTTGGTCATGAGAAGTGACACACATGCTTCGTGGTCTGTCACAATAGTAATGTGACCATTTATTGTTGAGTATCAAGTTGATAAAATAGATTTAGAAAGTTATGGATCAGTCCCAGGTGGGTACAAGGGTTGGTTTTAAACGTTTATGTCCATAACAAAGCCCTTGAAATGCCTGAAGAATCCCAAAGATGCATAAAGGCCAATTGAAAAATGCCCTAGCTAAACAAGTTTAAAAAAAATTTATAAATAGGACAAAACTATTACTGTTATAAGCTAAAATTTAAGAACTTGGTCACTTAACAATATTGACTTCTTTTGCAAATTATTGCATTTCTTAACTAATGCTGAGGGTTTGCACTCTTAGTGCTATAGTTCATTCATTCATTCATTCATTCATTCAATATGTCAACAACGGATCTCGAAGATGGAGGACTTTTTATGCATTGAGAGAAGAGGAACTCCTACTAGATGAGTGTGTATGCTTCCTTCTGGTATAACAACAGGGTTGTGTATGGTAATGCCATTTATGGAAATTGAAAGTTTGTTGGAATACGTCAGAAAGATATCTAAACAAATCATTGCGACCAACCAATGTGATGAAAGTGTAGGTTCGATAGGAGAAAATATAAACATGCGGCAGTTGCTAACATGCAAGCTTCAACCAAAGCTATGTATCATAAATAAATAAACATGCGGCAGTTGCTGACATAACTCTGGGCCACAGAATAGGCTAGAAGCTTTTTTATTCGGTCGAAGGACTAGCCCTCTTGTATGGGATTTAGTGTGGTACACTCAAACGCTCTAACAGATGTTGCAGGGAGTTAAACATGTATGCTAAATAGATTTTAGATATACGTTGGTAAGGATTACTTAAACAAAATGTGAAGTCAACTGAAGTTGAGTGGTTCCATATAGGGTAGAGCAACTCTGACGTGTAAGATATACTGTTTGGCAAGTGTATCAGTAACACAATATACAATTAGCGAAATGTTAAAATAGAGTACTAATAAACAATTGGTTCATTAAAAATGTTAATTGAACTGCCGCAATTTTCAAAACATTGAAGCTGTTATTGTTTCATTAACATGGTTTCCAAATGTTATAATTTTTTTTTATATTGCAATATTAATTGCTTCCCTGCAGATTCTCCATGATTGAGTCGTGCTGATAGACCTACATTTACACTGTTAAAATGGGGTGGTTAAATAACACCTTGCGAGGTGTTTTACCTGGAGGTGCTGTCTGAACACCCAACTTTGAGCCCTTATAACTTACACAGAAATACATTTTTATACCCAAATGAGCATGTATAATAGATAGTTATATCCATCTAGTTTCTTCATTTCAAATATCTTTTAGTAATGACTAATTATGGAGACAATATGAGGGTTTAAACTGGGGTGTCCAGGCTGCGCCTCCTATTAAACACCAAAGCTAAGTTATCTAAACTCCCCATTTTTAACAGTGTACTGAAATAATCTCCTTCCTTGAGGAACATCTTGGATGCACTGCAGAATACTTGGATCTTTCAAATACAAGGCATGAGCAATAATTATCCTTTACGTAACTCATAAAATTTCCCTGAAATTGTTATTTCCTAGCAACTCTCCGTACACGAGTCCAACCTAGTCTGGCGGAGCCGACCCTTTACCTTCTTTGTTGGTGGCCCACCGACAAAGAAGGTAAAAAGTCGGTTCGGCCTCCGATTTTGGAGATTACTGACAATTAATGATTAATTGATAAATGACAAAGTACGCTATGTTCTAGGAGTTCGTGACAGGGAAACTAGCTTGAACCACCAGTCCAGACTAGTTGCCTTCCATTTAACAGTAAACAAAAGCAAAGAGAGCAAAAAAAAATAACTGCAAAATTAACGGAGAAGATGTGGCCAAGACCCAAGCAAAGAGAATTCCTGAGAATTCCTGGGGAAAAGGTAGCCAGAATGACTGACAGCAGTGTAGTGATAAGTGCATATTTATACATATTTACCACCAGTTATAGTGAGGATATTTTTAAACTTGAGTCTTATATAGAAACATTGCAATAGAGAGGTTGTAGAGACTGTGCTCAAGAATCAATATCCCAGGGACAACTCATCGTTCATCGGCCATTTTGAGTGGCAATAGAGTGAAGAGCTTTTGTGCTGGTTGTACGAACTGCTTTAAAAAAGGCTCTGGTGTTAGATGGATAGCGGTTGTAGGCTGGAAAGACCCGATACCTAATGAGTACACTTGGCTATGTAGCGATCATTTCGTATCAGGATGTTAATGTAACTATCCCTTGTCTCCTGTCGTATCGTAAGTGTTTGCACACATTACTAAAACGGAAAGCTATCGATGGCATCAGTTTAAAAGGAGTGCTGAAGTGAATAAAAGAAGAAGAGAAGACACAGCAAGATTAGAAGCTGCCAAAAGCCAGGTACAGCTCTGTGATAATGAAATGGTGAAGTTACTGTGAACCACACACAGCTATAATGAAGCAGATAAAGAAGATAAAAATAATGGAGTAGATAAAGAAGATATGAAGATTTCCAGGTGAACTTGTTTTAGCAGATAGAGGTTTTAATATTCATGAAAGTGCTGGTCTCTACTGTGTCAAGCTTCCACCATTTGTGACCGGATTTGGGAAAATCCGCCTAAACGCGGCAAACAATTTTTTTCAGTATCACCGGGTAAAGCCTTATGGGTCGATTTTTTTCGAAAAATTTTTTATGGAAGAAATGGATAGACACCAGTTAGCTCTAGCTTATGACCCAGTTGTAAGCTCTGGCGTGCTCTAGAACTCACACTAGGAGGCTAGAAACACTAGCCGGTTGGACTCATGTACGGAGAGTTGCTAAGAAATTATTGGCGGGCTTTTCACTAACAGCCGGGAAAAAACTGTAGCTAACTAATTCACTTACTATTTTACATAATTCACGTACTCACGCAATTCTCGTCGTCATAGTTTCTTAAGGAGCCCTGCATTAAGCCTTTTAGACTTCTTCCAATCCGCCTGTAACCGGTTTATTCCATAGTGTCCCGGAGACACGCAGTAATAGCATACGGACACAAGGCACGCCCCCTGACCTTAGCAACGCCTTTATCGGGCGTTTTTTTCGAAATCAGCAATAATAAGTTTTTAGCAAAAATACTGAAGTGTTGTAGTGCGTAGGGCAAGACGGCTTGTGCTACAGCTTCCAAATTAGGAGGAAGGCATCCCAAGGCCCCGTGCAGCCTACTGGTAGAATAAATTAGAAAACTTTAGTAGATGCCGCGTTTAGCCGGGTTTTCACAAATCCGGTCACATTTACTGGTGAAAAACCACAGCTGACAAAAAGTGAAGTAGATTTTTCTCATCAACTGTCAAGAGTTTAATTCATGTTGAACGAGTCATAGGCCTACTTTGTCAATAGTACATTATATTTGAATCAACAACACCAATCAACTTTATTATGACCAGTGAAAAAGAATGTATACTAGTTCAAAAGATAAAATAGCTAGTCATTATAAGTTGTGCACTAGGTAATTTATGTCCATCAGTTGTTTCACCTTAATTAAAACCATTCCCAATTTTTTGTTGTTACAATGTTAAATAATGAAATGTGAATTTATAATATTTGGTTGGGGGAAAAATTATTCAAAACATAGCTAATGAACTGTACAATAACAGAGTTTACTTAGACCAACTTTTTTCCCCATGGGATGACCGGATGGACATAGCCACTTTCCTTTGGGAATCCATTTCATCTACTTCAGTCGTATGAAACCATTTTGTTGGGCAGTTACTATTATCACAGCAGATCATCTTTCCAGACTCTGCTTTCCTGGGTAGCACCATAATCTAACGGGACCTTCCATGGTCACAATATCAGAAGAAAAGCTAGAAGACAGATGTGCTGAAATAACCATTGCTTCTTGGTGAACCATTTACCAACAAGGTCAGGTAGAAGCTCCGTGTCTCGATCAGTTCAATTAGTTTAATAAATGCAATTGTTATGAAGGGTTCATCCAAATAGTTCATTGAATAAAGGAGTTGCTGGAGGTACTGTAAGCCTTTGTGAGTGACGCACTGAACCAATTATTAAGTGGAAATCAGAACCTGATACTGCTACATCCTTAACGTTAGCTACCTAACCATTAATAAAATACATGTAGGAATCAAGACTTTTATAAGCTTTCAACGTTTCACCAGTATACTTACTAGTCTATTCAATGAGGTACCAAAATATATCTGGATACTACTTCAGGCCATATTTATCCCAAGGATCTTCAATAAATCCTTCCTTTTAGCTGAGGTAAGGGTCTTCAGGCTTCCAGCTTAGATAACATTCCCTGTACCGCATTTAAGCTTCGTCCAACGAGATAATAAGCAGAAAAGCCAGGTGAAGACACAATTAGCCTATAGAATACGCCGCGCGCCACTCAACGTCTTGCCACTCAAAATGGCGACGTAGCAACTGTTGCTAAGTAAACGTCACTTCTACGTCACTTCCTGCATAACCTATATAGTATACGGACACAAGGCACGCCCCCTGACCTTAGCAACGCCTTACCGGGCGTTTTTTCGAAATCAGCAATAATAAGTTTAGCAAAAATACTGAAGTGTTGTAGTGCGTAGGGCGAAGACGGCTTGTGCTACAGCTTCCAGATTAGGATGAAGGCATCCCAAGGCCCCGTGCAGCCTACTGGTAGAATAAATTAGAAAACTTTAGATGCCGTGTTTAGCCGGGTTTTCACAAATCCGGTCACAATATTATCCAAATCCAGACTATCATATTCATTTCCAAACCTATCACATGACAACAGTACATAATAGTCAAATTCTTACAATTTCGGGAAATGCATTTGTTGATCTGCATCCTGATTGGCAACAGTGCTGGATCTGAACGTATATTATTTCTTACTTAAGGGTGCAGTACCACCGGAACCTGCGGTAATTAAGCGATTCAGTAGAATACCACAAAACCCGCCCGTAACTCGATCCATTTTACTCTCCGCGAACTGACTATTGTACGCGACTCGCGCACAATTTGAACACGTACCAATTAACTGTACCAGACAATTTAGCTCAAAGAGCTTTCACCTCAAAGGACTACCAGTACTGTAGGGCAGAAGCAGCAGTGCAGATAATTAATATTTGTTCACTTTCTAAAAAATATTACTAAACAATATTATAAAGCATAACTCCATAGTAGCAGGGCCATAATCAAATACAATATGAAATGAACAAAAATCAAAGGTTCTGAAGTATGCAATACTATCAAGGGGATCCAAGGAGCTGTGCCTTCTCATTGACCTCTCTACTGGAGTGCCATGTCCTCTCTTCTAAATAACCAGGATGTATGTAGTATTCTTCCCTTCAGGAGGCATGACTTCTTAGGAGAGCCGAAGGTCTACTATTCTCTCCTCTGGAGAACAAGGAAGCCATGTCTTCTGCTCTGCACTGTTGTTGTGAACCTGCCAGTTGTACCCTAGAACCAAGGAGTTGTGCCTTCTCATAATCGGAGCTCATCTATTTCTATGAAGAGCATGCCAGCACCTTTCCTCCTGTTGAGGTAGATCAGACAAAGTACTATGATCTAAAATTTGATTCTTGTCTTATTTTAAATAAATCAATAAAATAATAATAATAATTGATAATAAACAGCCTAATTGATAAATATATATTATTGTAGAAAGAAAATAACATTAGTCAATAAAAGTAATAATTCACATTTTCTTTAACAAATAGCACCAAAAATTCCTGAGAAGTTGAAGTTAACACACTGAAACTGCTTCTAACTTCTACCCGCTACACCAACCTTCTATCAAGCTCTCCAAAGACACCAAAGCAGATGTTTCCTTCAAGTCCCAGCTGCGAGCCGTGATATATCTATTCTAAACGAGTGACTCCAGGCCCCATTAATACGCCGCCGCTTCTTCATTGTCTAGGACCCTCCAGTACATTCCAGAAGTCTTGTACTCTTCCCTGCAGGGCTCACTCGCACAGTAACTCTTCTTTTGTTTTTGCTTACCGGTTCTAATTAGAGCCGCCACCACCCGGAATTTTGCCCACAATAAATTGCGCGCTCAGAGTTGGGGGGCGGAGTTGAAGAATCAAATGAATACGAATCAATAAGTTAGCTTCGTACCTAAAAATCGATATTCAGAAGTACTGGATGACCAGAATGAACTCATATTTTGTACACGGGGTACATTCCACATCTAAAAAAACATAACAACGAGTTTTTTCTTTTAAATAGGATACAAAAAAAAAATATAAAAATATTTAAAAAAATGGAAAACAAATACTAATATAAAAAATACGGCGTTGTTAAGTTGTGGGGAAGCCCCTAGGCTACCGCTGGAAAAAAAAATCTACTTCGTAACTGCAACGGTCGCCTCTGAATATCGCTGAATAGCCTTAAGGTTTGTACCGTTGTTTCTCAGTTCCTGGTCGGTCTTTTTTCTTGAAACTTGGTTTATAAGAGCTGTCTGTTGGTGTCTGTTTCAACTGCAACAACAAAGTAAGCGTACATTGAACAGACAACGAGAAATAAATACATAGCATAACTCCTCCATCTGCGGTTTAGCGCTGCGGTTTCAAGTGGTACTGCACCCTTAAAGTGATATTTGAATCTCCAAATAGAATTAACTATTAACACACGCCCCTATAATAGTCACACGACCGCCTGGAATCAGGTGAACTTGGCTATAATTGGCGAGCGAGCGTAGCGAGCGAGACACTTACAGGGGTAACACAATCGAAAATCGGGGATGTTTATTTATTTATACCATGGTTCGTTCAAACCGTCCAATCAGATTTCTCAATTCGGGGTGAATAAATCACTTATACACCGCCTAGGAGGTGAATATTTTTTGCCCGTGGCCTAGAATTACGATCTGTAGCTAAGCGAAGCGGCGACCAATGAGGCTACAGAAAAAAAGGTTGTTATGCGTTTCTTATAGCCTAGAGCCATGGTACAAGTCGGTTGCACCGCTCGGTGCGCGGTCGGTACGGGATTTACACTATCCTCGGGCCTTCGGCCCTCGGTTGTGTAAATCCCATACCGACCTCCACCTCGTGATGTAACCTATACTTATTGGCGAGCGAGCGTAGCGAGCGAGACACTTACAGGGGTAACACAATCGAAAATCGGGGATGTTTGTTTATTTATTTAGATATATGTTTGGACGTATGTATGTCATTTTGTACTTTGACCCTCCGTATTTTTGTGTTCGCTCCGCGTTCGACCCCGTCCAAAACTTCACTAAACAGAATCCTCTGGTTTAGCGACCATTACCCGTATCACCTTAGAAATTGAATTGTTTACCGCTTTGAATTGTTTTGCGGGTGCAGTTAAAACGCAAAAACTTATGGGAGCTCCATTTCTATTCGAGTTAGTGGCGGTGGTAAGTTAATTTGTCACAGTTATATAAGCCCTACTCAACAGCATTTACTTGAAAATTCATTGTCCACTAGACAAACTACGAAGGTAAGTCTTGCGTAGGTATGTTCAGTTGTGTGAAAGTATTGTGCGTTACAACTACTATTAAGAACATCACAAAGAAAATTTTAAATAAGGTGACTTGATTTTGTTGCTTCTTTTTCAACGCTATTTGTCACAGTTATATAAGCCCTACTCACCAGCATTTACTTAAAAATTCATTGTCCACTAGACAAACTACGAAGGTAAGTCTTGCGTAGGTATGTTCAGTTGTGTGAAAGTATTGTGCGTTACAACTACTATTAAGAACATCACAAAGAAAATTTTAAATAAGGTGACTTGATTTTGTTGTTTCTTTTTCAATTCAAACAGTTGCGGGGAGCAGATACTATGGAATTGAAACCCCTTTACCGCATTAACTTAATTTAAAAACTCAACTTTATTTTAGTAGCTTGAGTGTTAGTTGTTAAAATCAATCATTTAACAATAGTGTAGTTTAAGGCTCGCTCGCCATTTGTGCTCAAGCACATCACTAGTTTATTATTATTTGTATATATGTAGGACGTATGTATGTCATTTTTGTACTTTGACCCTCGCGTTTTTGTGTTAGTTATGTGGTCGACCCCGTCCCAAATTGCACTAAACAGAATCCTCTGGTTTATCGGTCAGTACCCGTATCACCCTAGAAATTGAATTGTTTACCGTTTTGAATTCTTTTGCGGGTGCAGTTCAAACTTGAAAACTTAAGGGACTTCCATTCTATTCGAGTTTAGTGGCGGTGGTAAGTCAATGCGCTATTTGTCATGGTTATAAGCCGTGCGCAACAGTATTTACTTGAAAATACATTGTCCACTAGACTACCGCGAAGGTAAGTCTGTGTAGGTGCATGTCCAGTTGTGTCAAAGCATTGTGTGTTACAACCACTACTTAGCTAAAGAATATCACAAAGAAAACTTTTAAATAACGTGTATTGTTTTGTTTTTTTTGTTTTCCTTCCAAGCAATTGCAGAGAGTTGTTACTATGGCACTGAAATCCCTTTACCTTGTATGCTAAATTTAAAAACTGGACCTTATTTTCAGTAGCTTCAGTGTTAGAAGTCAAAATCATCCATATAAAAATAGTATAGTCTTTAGGCTCGCTCGCCATTTGTGCTCAAGCACATCACTAGTACACAAGAGATTTCGAGTGACACTTCTACGGTAAGTGTTAGTGCGCGGCTCCCAACTGTGTAGGATTACGGGTGCAACTAGCGCACGACTTGTACCTTCAAGCAAATTTGAGGATTGTTCGCTGTTCAGGATCTTGGGTAGGTCTTTCAAGTTTTGTTTGTCGTAAGTTGATATTTTACAAATCATAGCTATGCGGTGTAGTTGGGCGGAGCCCGACCTCTGCTGGGGAGAGGTCGGGTAACAAGCCTATACCCCGGTTTGTTCCCTGCTGCAACGTACGTTGCAGTCCAATCAGATTGAAGTGTGGTTAAATGCTAAGGAAATTAGCTGACTCAGCAGAACAAACCCGGGTATAGGCTTGTTACCCGACCTCTCCCTTCAGAAGAGGTGGGCTCCGCCCAACTAATGGGTGTATGGCTAGCTGCTACAAGCTCAACATGGAATACTTAGACAATGCACAGACAGCTTCAGCACAAATGGTGATGGGATAACCCAGCTATATAACTTACCAGAAACTTACTTCCTCCAAAAACGATTCCATAAATGAACAGGATAAACTAAACTGAGCTTTGTGCTGACACCTTTGAGCATAATTCTTAGTGAATATCACTTTGATAGTAACTTTAAAATGTAGGGGGGGGGACAATCAAGTCGGCAAAAATGCATGAAATTGTTTTGTTTTTGGAAATTAAGTTTTGAATACAATTTCTAATGTAACAGAGGACAGAGTCAACTTACCTGATATAGTATAAACAAAACATGTCAAATACTTGAAGTTTGATAAGCTTATGAATATGTATGATTATTATAGTCCATTTCAGTGCTGCTTTATAATCCACAGTTAGTCAGAGTCTAGGCAAGGATCCAGGGGGGGGGGGGGGGGGGGGGGGGGGGGGGGAGTGCAAGAGGGCTAGCACCACCCTCCCCCCACCCTCAAGCAGTTGTACCCAGTTGTATTAAAATTGTGGGGAAATTGTCAATTCATAAGGTCGAATTTCCGAGTGTTTACAATGTAGTCATCAAAGAATTAGTCCAACATGTTATTCTAGTTAGTTAATACCTGCTGATGACAAGAATTATGATCTGGATGCTATATTGGAATGTTAAATACTAACAGCACAGGACATTATTGAGCATCATGCACTATTTTAGGCATATGTACAAATATATACAAAAATGTATATATTATATTTCTTAGGTGGTGAAGTGATGATTAGTATTGGTTGGATTGTTATGCACATAATGCTATTAAAAGTGATGTCCCAAACTCCTGGTGATGCCGACTCATTCTGTATAAAGGAATCTGGTTCTACACATTTACCTCCTTATCCTCCCAATTCTAGAATATTGATGGATTCCTATCAATATATTAGTCTGCTCCCAGCTCTTGCTGGTCGGGAATCTACATGGCAACAAGTAGATGTGGATAATAGAACTGATGATTCTGGGGGTAGGACAGATGTGAGTGACAGTGTCGAATGTAGATATAGCTACCGCATTCATAATGTACTTAAATTGATAAATGCTGAGTATTACTCTGTACGTGTGAAATATAAAGTCATTATTTTTTGGCTGCAACATAGCCAATATAATTTATAGTCAAGTTAAATATTATGTAGAACTGAAGCAGCAGAATTTTGATAAACTATCAATAGTTTAAAATCAATTTACAATAATAATTTCACAGTATTTGAATTTTAATGAACAGATGTCATTAATTTGTTAACAATTATTATTACAGTACTGTTGTGTTTTAAAGTGGTTTCAGGCAAGAAGTTTTGCCTGTCGTCAGACACTGTCCTCTTGTTATTTTCCAATTGGTGGGCAGAACAACTGGCTCATTACTCAGCACATCAGTAGACTTGTGAATGGAACTCTCTTACCTCAAGTTAATGTACAAATAGAGTTCCAACTTACTAGCTGTAATCAGGGTTGCCAGATATCCTTTAGTTTGCAAGTGTGGGAGACATCGATCATTGATAAAGCTGCTGCTAGAGTCACGTCTAATTACAGGAGGGTTATGAGAATAGCACCTACTATGGAAGAAAGTAACATATCACAGAATGCTAGTGTGCCAATTGATTTTATGGACCCAACTACCACTGGATTCTATCTGGCTATTGTTGATGAAAATACATGCATGGCATTGACTCGTGTGATAGTGTTCTATCATGTGTGTCCTGAGATGGTGGTGGATCTCATAAGATACCCACAGACATTGGCTCCTACAACGAATCAACCTGGGTCAGTAGCTGGCACTTGTGTTGACCATGCATCTGGAGAATTACAAGGAAGAAATCCACAGCTCTCTTGTATTCAAGGTGGAAAATGGGGAATGATATTAGAAGGAACTGGATGCCAGTGTAATCCTGGTTTCATGCATATTGAACATATGGAAGAGTGTAAAAGTGAGTTTTAAGGCAGTTGATGGGTAAAACATTCACAACTCAATTTTCATTAAATCTACCTCTAGTTCTTGTCTTTAATATAGGATGCCCTTCTGGTGAATATGTATCTCCTTCCAATTTCACCTGTTTTCCATGTCCCAGCAACACTAGAGATGATGTAGCTGGTGTTGCTGAATGTGAGTGTTTAATAGGCTTCTTCAGAGCGCACGATGAAAATGCAGATTTTGGCTGTACTCGTAAGTTTAAGGTGTAAACTTTGTATGTCTGATGTATCACAAGTTATAACATTTTTATATTTATGATGTATTTCACTTATCACCATAGGGTTTGGGTACATTTTTTATCACTTGTTTGTGCTATACTGCAATGCATGATGGATAAAGATTAGTAAAAGTTTGCTGTAATACACAAGATATTATTTTCTTTTTATGAATTGGGAATGAGCGATTATATTATATGTTGTTTAGCAAATTTTTGCCTTCATGGATTTTTACTCAAATTGTAATTCACTCATTTTTTTTCTTGTCTGTCGTTATTATGTCTTTGTTAATAGAGCCCCCAGGCCCTCCAACTGATGTAAGTATAGAGACCAGAACCCCTACAACAGTGACATTGAGTTGGAAACCTCCAGTTAGTTTAGGAGGAAGAATAGACTTGTTCTATCGACTGTGGTATCAGCGAGATAGTGGGGTCAGGATACTAGGACTAGAAACTAACTCCACTACAGGAACAATATCAGGTATAAAAGTGAACAATTATACAAACAGTAAAACATCTCATTGTTAGTTGACACATACACTCGTTCAATTCATATATAAATCATGACAGCTAATATAACAGCATAAAATATAATGTAGAATTGATAGATTTTAAATTAAATAATGAGTCTTGGGGAAATGGAGTAATCCAGTCACTAAGACCACGCAACATAACTAGTCATGCATGAATGTGTGTTATTATTCATGTATGATTAGTTGTCTGAACGTTGTTGTGTGCCTATACAGTATGTAAAAAATATCCAAAACGGATTTCCTTCTTTCACGTACAGAAACAAATTCCTTTGCTAGTTCAGCTCATCTTTTTTAATTTTTTGCGATGCATGTGTAAAATTATACTATATTTTGACTTCTCGTGTCGTAGTGTTGAGTAGATATGTTTTAATTCTCTTCAGAGCCGAACAATTACATTCACTGAAACCATGATGGAATTTTGTGAAAATATTTTTGAGGCAAGATTGGCTATTAAAAATACAGAAAATCCATTCACTTAATGAAGAGCTTGCAAGAGTAGTAACAATACATTATAAGGAAAGATTGAATGGGGAGTAGGCACCTCTGCTATTGACCCCCATGGTTCTCACTTGCCTAGAAATGATAAATTAATTACTTACAAATGAAAAGGTGAGAGAAGATTTTTACGGGTAAGAACAGTACCCATAAGTAAACCAACACATAAATACACTAGAAAACATAAACAAATAAACTTATAGTTGCAATAAATACATTGTAAAGTGTGTTCTCTTGTGTGTGTGGGAGAGAATATTGTCATGTATCACTGAACGTTTTGTGAGCTCATAGAATGAAAGCAAATAGTTGCTATTTTGGACAAGCTAATTGATTATGTTTCGAAAATATGTAATCAGTTTAGAAAGTGGAAAATTGCTTGATAATTTTAGCAAATGAATTGTGATGTGCTATTGTTCACTGCTATAGCGATCATTAATTTCTCAAGTGAAGGTACATACCTAATGGCCACTATCCTGCAGTCACACTGTACCACTCACATCTAATTCCCTACCATGCACGGATGACTCCATTATAGCTGATGTGCATTGTGGTGGAACGGGTTGACGTCCACTACCTACGCTAACTATATGATACAAAAATCACTGAATATAAATGCATACACAATAATAACATCCACTGTGCGTTCTACCAGTTCATTTCTCTTCTCTCTTCTTTTGAGTCTTCTCTCCTTCATTGGAGGCCAGACCCACATGCATGAATGTTATCCATTGAATTAGAGTGCATCCCCACTATGCCAATTTCTGTGTTTTCAAAATCATGCTGCATTCATAGCAATACATAGCTAATGATTTTTAGAATAGATGCATTTTCTCTCTTTCACAGGCTTTTTAAACAATACAGAATTAAAAATATTTGGTCGCCACTGGGAATCGAACCCAGGACCGCTTGTGGCGACCAAATACTTTTAATTCTGTATTGTTTAAATAGCCTGTGAAAGAGAGAGAATAATATATCTAATGAGTAAATAAAGACTGAGAAAGAAATTGTGATTTTTAGATTGTTTTTATGTATCATAATAACATTACTACACTTGTAAAATACTTTCAAGATGATAGATTTGAGCCAGTTGTTTATATCTGTAAAGTAAATATTATTATTGTTGAATAATATTACATTTATGTGATGCCACTCTATGATTTAATCACTATGTGTTGTATACTAGCTATATACTGTACATGAATTATAAAATGTATACTACACTAGGTTTGGTAGAAAGAGTTAAATACAACTTCTATGTGACAGCCGAAAATGGAGTTTCCAATGTGGGATTAACACCATTGCCAGTTTTGATCAGCGAAGTATCCGACAACTCCATCTTAATTAATGGCATCGTAATTGCACTAGTAATATTCACTGCACTAGCTGCTGCACTATTAATCATCTTTATCATTTCCTTTAGTTATGTGCGGAGAAAACTCTGGTAAGTGTAAGTATTGTATTATATCAGTAGCTGATTATTTACACGAGATAATAATAATGACTTACAGTAAGAATACTTTTGATGTATTCTGTTACATGCCTGGACAATGCTATCATTTCCATGAATTAATATCACCAATTCTTTGTGTGTGCATTGTGTGTGTGTGTGTGTGTGTGGGGGGGGGGGGGGGGGGGGGGGGGGGGGGGGGGGGGGGGGGGGGTAGAGTCCCTTTTTTATTGTCCAATTTATTTAGTCCCATATAGTATTTTTAGTCTCTTCTAGTGTCTTCTAGTGTCTTTGTTGTCTTCTAGTGATTAATAAAAATATTAGGTTATGCTGATTTTAACTACAATCATCACTTTTGAATGACAATACATTAATACATGTGAAAAAATAAGAGAAAACTTGTTAAAAGAGAAAAGTTGCTATTGTATGAAAAATTGACAACAAACATCATTAATGCTAGAACATAAAACTAACTTTAACATTTTAAATAGTATATTTTTGTAACTGCAGCTTACTTATTGCATTATATATTCCTATCAGAATACTTAGTTTTGCTAGTATTAACATGTATAATAGCTAAACTACTGTTTTTCACGCTAGTGTTGATAGAATTTAATGATCAAATTGCAAAAATGACTATTTTTCATAGTTGAATTTATTAAATTAATCTGTTAAGTGCGTAGAGAATGCTATTTAACAACTATGCCATTAATAGCTATTAGTGATAAATAAATATGTAGCCACTATTAATTGTCCATGTTTACAGTTTCAGATATCGTCAAATAAATTCAAGACATTCAAAATGTAAGCAAATATTTATATTTTATGGTGTAATTCTAATTTCATTACAACTGACACATGACTACTTTTACCAATCCAACAAAAAATTAAATGAACACAATGAGTATAATGGCATATAATACCTAGTGTTGAGAGTCATAATGGTAATTTTCACTGTAATTATCATTTCTGTTGATCTCTATAACTTTTTGGTCTGTTTAGTTCACAGTAAAGTAATGGCTTACTTGATTCTTCTTCTTTTTTTTAAGAAAAGCATTAGTTGTTATGAACTGCATAATTGATGAAGCACCAAGGGCTTGGTGCACCTTAGGCATTACTATGCACTTGCTAGATATTACAAAATAATTATTTATTTGAAGTAGTACCAATATGAATATGCCAATTTGTAGCTCAAGCAAGTTTATGTGTACCTGAGCAAGTCGATAAGCAACTCGTGCAATGAAACGGTAGGCATTAATGCTTTCTTCATAAGACAAGCTTGAAATACAAGCAGCACTCAGTTCACCAATAGTTTCAATGGGAAACTCTAAGCACTCTGGTAAACTGCTTAGAAATAGTGCAATAACTATTGCAGTCAGCAAATAAATTATTTGCTCACTTGAGTAAAACGTGATTAAAGGGTGCGCTACCAACAATTCCTTACAATGGTAGAGCCTAGGTCCTAGGATCTAAACGTTCTTTAACAACAATTAAACTATGCTATGTTTTGCTAATATAATATACTCATTCAGGTTGATACTCATAGTAGTGAACCTCCACGATATAAAATAACTAGCTTTTTGTGAAAAATATAAGTCGAAACTAAAGTTTCTAACACATTAATGGACTCCAAATGTTCATTACAACATTTAGATGCTTGTTTCAATCTTCAGGATGCTACCACTTCATGATTCGCTTATTGCCCTGACAGACCAACTGAGTGATAATTATCTTGTGCATGTGCTGAGGATTTAATATAATTGTAGAGTTGCTGAAACATCATGTATCAGTGATTATTTTGATTAACTGGGAAGAATTAATTAAAATGAATGTTGTGTAATAAACACTGTTTCAAAACTCTGAAGATATGCAATTCGTCTTGTTTACTTTTGTAAGCAATTGTTACATTCAAAGAATAATTGAAATTGAAACAAAATAAAATAATTTTCATGTTACTTTACTTTTATAAAATTTCTTACAATTCTTCCTATACGTAATTTTGACTCAATTCATTGCAAATAGTCACATGTGAAAAAATGACTTAAATGTATTAAACAATTCCATCAGTTTATTAGATTGAAATTGCATCAGAGTGCATGATCTAGGATCACTCTTTGGCTCTTCTTGTTTGTTTAGTCATGCTCTAAAACTTGCTCATAAGTGTTCTTGTAGGACCTGTCAATAGAACTGTGCTAAACTTTATCACACTCATTCCAACTTATTTCTTCTGGTGATATGGTTGTACAGCAGAGTACAGTACACTAGAGCTAAATCAAGATGATGCATACATCCAATATAGAAATTTGTCCAGTGTTAGGTGAGTGATACAAAATTAATACGAATATTTGAAGTGTTCAGATTACACTTTGTAATGAAGCACCAAAGGAGCAAACCCTCAGTGCTACTAAACACTACCTAGCTATTACAATATAATCTCAGACTAAAAAAACAAGCAATCCATTAGTTATTTAATCAGGCATCAATATAGCTTGAGCAATGAGAATAGTACACGGAAACTTGTCTTCATAAGAGAAGAAGCTAAACAGGCCAGAAGCACTCACCATATAGATTTTCAACTCGAAATTTCACTTCTTTCAACTCCTTTATAAAGCAAACTACACCACATGCTGAAGAAATTATTTGCTCTGGGGATTAGCGTTCCCACAAAATCTGGTATTTACGTGAAGCAGATTCGTGTTTTCCCAACAATTAGCCTAAAATTAAATAAAGTAGCACAATGAGTAAGTCCATACCTAAATAAACAGTTAATTGTCAGTAATCTCCAAAATCAGAGCATTACAGACATACTGACAAATATACAAACAGAACAACAGACATGATGACTACTATTATTCTCGCAAGCCTGACCCTTTATACCCTCTCTTGCATTCACGCTGAGGCTAATTACAAGTTAGAATTGATGAGAATTTGAAAGTATGTCCGGTAAATAGGAGAAAAGAAATGTTGTTGTTTAATTCAAATTATGTTTTGATAGTTAATGTTGTTTCAGCACACTGCTAGTGAGGGTTGCACGAAGCTTTTGAGAGATAGCTAAGCAAATTCAGATCAATTCAAAAAAAATTTACTAGCTAATACAGATAATTTCTCAAATTTTCTTCATTTGCATTTAGATGTGCATCAAAGGCATTTTAATTATTTTCCACAAGGCTTCAGGCTCTTACTAAACTATAATCTAGCTTTTGTAATTAAGATATGTGTTAGAAGTGAGTTCTAATGTAACTCACACTGTGGGTGTTTGTGTTGGAGTTGGAAAGGGAGTAAGCAGGATACAGTAGCTACTCCTCCACTGATGGATGTTTCAGTTGCTGCCACCAGAGTTGTGGCCCTTGAAGTGTACGCAGCTAGTGCCCAGGAGAGCCTTTCCCAAATACGTTGGTTAAAGAACTTTAATTCAGGAAACAACAGAGTACAGGGGAGAAGCACACGAAACACAGGGTTTGTACAACTGAACAACTGTGCAATAACTAAGCATATATATATAAGAGAAAGGTCAGCAGGTGCTCCAGGCACCCGGCACCTCTGCAATTATGTGGAACATATGTTTTGTGTTCTTGTTGATATGCAAAAAATGGACATGGAATGTTATTTGGTGTTTCTGTCAGTCTTTTAATGGATTCCCTTGTTTGTTGCTAATGTCCTGCCCGACATCACCCCTTTCGGAGGCGAAACCTCTGGAGTTACCAAAACAAAGCGAGGGCCGGATATAACGACTGGCTCCACCCTCTATCTTCACCTCCTCTGCAGTACAGGCATCAGTCTGACCAGGTTCCTTCCAGGCTTGGCGGCTCAAGGCATCTGCATTGACATTGTCACTGCCAGATTTGTGTATAATTGTGATATCAAAGTCTATTAACTTACAACATCCCTCTTAGACAAGGTTGGGGAGGAATAAAGAAAACACAAGGCCCTATGATCAGTGTAAACACTAAAACTTCTTCCATGTATGTAGTATAGGAAGTGAGTCACGGCATCCACCACAGCCAGTAGCTCCAACTCTGTGGCAGAGTAGTTCTTTTCAGCCTTGTTCAACTGTCTGGATCTGAAGGCAACAGGAATCTCCTTTCCCTCACGCACAACATGTAAAATACTTCCTGGACCTGCTCCTGATGCATCTGTGTGTAGACTATGTATCACTGACACTTGGCACACATAAAACAACATTATTACATAAAGATGACCTCAACTAACGGAAGGCTTTATTAGGCTTTGTTAGGCGTCCAGTGCACATTTTTGGGCGCCAATTTGGAAGTAGCAAGAGATAGAACAGAAGACAGGGTAGCAAATTTTGGAATAAATTTCCTATAAAATCCCATTGATCCCAGGAATGACCTCAACTGTGTTTGGGTTACAGGTCTCTTGAACTTAAGCATGTCTGTCACACGGTGTTGGGGTACAGCTACTTCTCCACCACCTATTAAATGACCCAAGTACTCCAGCTTTGCTTTGCTCCAGCTACATTTGGTGGGCTTTGCTATAAGTCCAGCTCTACTCAAAGCACACAAAACTTCCTCAACATGAACCAAATGACTTGCAAAATCCACAGAGAAAATCAAAATATCATCGATATAATTGGAGGCATTGTCGGTGCAATCTCTTAGAATTCTCTCAATACAATCTTGGAAAACTGCAGGACTATTCTTGAGCCCAAAGGGAATCCTGCAAAATCGAAATCTTCCAAAAGGGGAAACAAATGTTGTCAAATCTTTAGACTCCTCTTCCATGGCTAGTTAGTAGAACCCTTTGGCCAGGTCAAGTTTGGACATAACCCTAGCCTTCCCTGCTCGCTCAAGGATGTCACTCACTGTTGGTATTACATGATGTCTTTGGGGAGTTATGGAATTGAGGCGCCTGTAGTCAACGCATAGACGCACCTTACCATCAGGCTTGATTACAGGCACTAATGGGCTTGACCAACTGCTATCACTCCTCTCAATAATACATTGCTCTAACAGGCAATGTAACTATTCCTCTACACCACTTTTAAGAGTCTGGGGTATTCTATAAGGAGATAAAGACACAATCTCACTACCTGGGGTTACAACGATCTTCATTTCTACTAGGTCACAACTCCCGGGCTTGTCCCGCAAGACATGGGAATATTTACTCAGGACCTTCTGAAGGGCTACACCATCAAAATCTGGACACTCACCCGATAGCAAAGGTCCACTGCTTTCAGGGATATCTTCCTCCTTGTTGACCACTGTGACTTGGCTGACTAGACTGTTCCTATCGTAATACCTCTTCAAGTTATTGAGGTGGACAACTCTCTTCTTTCTCATGTTCTCACAAAGAGCTACTCTTACATTCACTCTGCTTAGCTTCTCTGCTACCACCCAGGGACCTGTCCAAGAGTCCTCCAATTTAGCCACAAGTCCTGGTGTTCTGACCAAAACTTTCTCATTCACATCAATCTTTCTTTCAGCCTTGCCCTGGTTATACTGGCAAGCTCTATTGAATTGAGTGATTACTTCATTAGCTGCTGCATTCTCATGTAAACTCTCCAGGTGACCACTACATACGCACTCACATGCATGTTCCTGAATTCTGTCTGGGCCCACCCTGCATGAAGTAAGTCCAAAGGGGTTCTCAAGTTTCTACCCATCAACAGTTCTGCTGCTGAGTACCCGGTGTCCCTATTTACCATGCACCTTAAACAATACAAGGCCCAGGGCAAATGCTGTGCCCAATCAAGACCCTTTTTTGCTGCTTTAGTAAGCATACTATTCAATGTGCTGTGAACTCTCTCAATATGCCCATTACATTGGGGATGGTAAGCTGTTGTTTGGCACTTTTCAATTCCCATCAAATTACTTAACTCCTGCATTAGTTTTCCTACAAAATTCTTACCTTGATCTGTAAGTAATCTTAAAGGAATACCCCATCTACAAAACATCTGATTAGGCCCCCTCTGCTACTACTTTCGCTGCCTGAGATTTTAAAGGGACTGCATCTACCCATCTGGATGACAGGCAAATATAGGTCAGAATGTACTGATAGCCACCCTTAGCAACTGGGAATGGACCAACAATATCCAGAGCCACCGACTCACCAGGCTCACTGATGATCTGACGTTCTTCCATTGTGGTTTTCTTCTGGCCTCTCTTCGAAGCTCGTTGGCAAGCGTCACAGGACCGACAGTAGTCATACAGGTCACGAGCTACATTGGGCCAAGTAAAACATCTATTGACAACAGGCCTGACCTTCTTGTAGGAGAGATGCCCCAATCCATCGTGAGCAATCGTCATAATCTGTTTTCTCCTGGGAGCTGGTGGTATCACAATCCTCCTGACTGGGTCTTGGTCTTCACCAATCCCCTGGTGGTTAAGGATCTCATCCCTCCAAAGGTATCCATGCATGTTCTGATCAGCTAGGAGTCTGAGCTTCTCTAGACTTCTGTCATCCAGTAATTCCCTACAAAACAGAACAACTCAAAATATTTCCCATCATCTATGTCCGGAATACGTACAAGCATACATGTTATTGACACAAGAATTAAAATCCATAACTTCACCATCTTTCTGCCTCTTCTCACAGTCAGAAGCACTCTTCTCAATTTCCTCAACTGCTACCAAGGCTTCACCTCTGCCTAAGATCTGCTCACCAAACTCATCCTCTTTCCCTTCGCTAATGTCCTCAATCCGCTCTTCCTTCTCATCTGCACTGTCACCAATCTCCTCTTCAGTATTGCATACTAGGGTTTCTAAGCCGTTCCGCTGCACCTGGTCACCCAGTTCTTCAGCCAGTTTCACATCTGCCTTTTCCTCTGCTATTTCTTTAGCTAACTGCACTGTTCTTCCATTTCTCTTTGTCGTGCCTGGGCTCTGTCTCCACTGCATTCACCTGCATAGAAGGGGAAGGAAAGCAAGCATCTACAATTGACCTATCTACTGAATTGGCAAGATTGACATCTAGCACAACATGTTCCCCATGAGTCTTTCTGTGGGCAACTGCTGCCACCCTGGTCACTGTGGTTCCTCCGACAGTCAGATCCACTTTTGCCTTCTGCCTGTAGATAAGATGACCATGAATGCCTCGTACCAGGTAGAACTCCTGCAATAGCTGGTTTGGTTCAACAAGGTAGTGTGGGATAACTGCAATATCTGTCCCATTGTCCAAGAGAACATTACAAACCTCACCATTTACCATACCACTCAAACTTTGGCTCATCATGGCTTGTAGTGAAGTTGACTTTCCTCTCTACTTTATCACTTTTGGGCAATTTGAGGTTGTATGACTCCTTCCGTTCACCAAGGCCCTTCTTTGGCTGGTTACGCTTAGAACAGTCAAGATGAGTGTGTCCTGGTTCTTGGCAGTTGTAACATATCACTTTGCTTCCACTTGGGTTTGGCTGGTGAAATGCTATTCAGAAATCTGCACTCAGCTGAATTGTGATTGTTGCGGCGGCAGTGAAAACACCACTTGCTTTGGTGCTGTTGATATCTCTGCTGCTGTCTTGGCCCATGTCCTTCATTGCCTCTGTCAAGTCGCCTGGTGGCTTCCATCGAATCAATCCGGTCACAAAAGTCTGCTAAGGCATCAAACGAGTTTGGTGTTTTAGTGTCCAAGAGATCTTGCTGACTAACACTGAGGGTTGTCCTCAACAGTGCTGCTGCCAAACGAGTAAGTATTACTGTCTTGTCTGTGCATCCAATTTCTCTTGTTCTACTTCTTTTACTTTCCTCTCTGTTTCCTCTTTTGCTTGTTTATCTTTTAATTGCTCCTGGACTAGAGCTAGCTTTTCTGTTCTCCAATGCCAATTCTGCTCTACGCATCTGCCTGTCCGCCTCCTGTGACTGCACCATCATTGTAAGTAAAGCAGTAAAATCTGGCTGGACTAGCTGAGGTTGTTGTTGTTGTATTTCATCCTGAGCTGGTTGAGGTTGCTGTTGTAGCTCTAGACTCATATCTGACAATTATATGTCACTTTCAAGCTTTGAACTTGACTGGTTTGCTTGGTTCGATTTTGACCGCAGATGGTGTGGTTCCTGTCGTGTTGACTTAGGCTTCTTTGATGGGTGGTACAAACTCTCACTGTTCACCTTCTGCTTAATTCCTCCTCGACGCCCCGACATAAGCCACAGTGCACTGGCATCCAACAAGGATGCAACCTGAACAAAAAGAAACAAAGTGATCACAAATAAGCACAAATTTAAATAAGAAAAAAAAAGTTTAACTTATGATGGAAAAGTTACTCAATTTAACCACATGTAGACTTGAGCTTCACTGCTTGGTAACTTGGCTTTCCTTCTCGGCTTCTTCCAATGGCGAGCTGGTCTTTTCCAAATTTGTCACCGCTGCCTACTACATGTGGGGGTTTGTGTTGGAGTTGGAAAGGGAGTAAGCAGGATACAGTAGCTACTCCTCCACTGATGGATGTTTCAGTTGCTGCCACCAGAGTTGTGGCCCTTGAAGTGTATGCAGCTAGTGCCCAGGATAGCCTTTCCCAAATAAGTCGGTTAAAGAACTTTAATTCAGGAAACAACAGAGTACAGGGGAGAAGCACATGAAACACTGGGTTGGTACAACTGTGGAATAACTAAGCATATATATGAGTGAAATCAGCAGGCACTCCAGGCACCCCGCACCTTTACAATTATGAGGAACATGTGTTTTGTGTTCTTGTTGATATGCAAAAAATGGACATGCAATGTTATTTAGTGTTTCGGTCAGTCTTCTAAAGGATTCCCTTGTTTGTTGCTAATGTCCTGCCCGACACACACATATAAAAATTGAATTACTAACATTAGTCAGTTTGTGATTGTTGATATCATTTTTTTGTGGTTTTTTAGCTATAGAGTTGAATGAAGATCATCCTAAAGCCGTAGAAGTAAGCGTAGGTGAAGAATTTTCCAGAGACATAATATCTGAAAATTTGATTTTGACAGCAAAGATGGAAACAGGTGAGACTTGCATGATGTTGAAACTAATGTTTAAAAAACACTCCATTGATGTGAAATTTACTCCAACATTAATAAAAAATTTCAGACATGACACAATGTGTTGAGATGACAGACAACTCTTTTGTGATAATTAGACAGAGAGAGGTGCATATTATTACTGTAATAACAGTGATCAATCTAGCCTTCCTAATAACATTCGTTAAAATTGATGTAATGTGCAGAATACTCTATCATTTTAAAAACAACTTGTACAAGTCGCTGTTTTTCTCAGAAAATATTGACACTAATTTTGTACATGACATTTCCAAGCTTCAAGTGACTTGAACATTTTTCCAGTAACTAAGCACCTGAACTCTTGTTTTATTTTTAACCATAATACAAACTTCATTATAGCAACTTACTGCACACTCACTATAAAGTAACAAAACACACCAACTTGCGTCATTGAAGTGAAAGATTATGCCATTATACAAGCAGGAAAGGATATAGATGCTTAGAGCATAGTGTAGTAATCAAAACTTTTGCATTCCTGATTGTAATGTGGTGTGCAATATTTGCAGTATATTTGTTTGTTTAGTTGCTATGAAACATTTGTCAGATTAACTATGTTAAAGCATGAAATGTGTAATTATGAAATTTGTAGTAGCAGATAGCTTTTATCTAACTTTCATCAATAATAACTTTAAGTGTTGTTGCCAGAGGGATATATGTTAAGGGCTACTTCCAGTGATAATAATGGAGTGGTACGTGGAAAAAATGAAGTTTGGTTTGTAATTAATAAAAAGGGAATGTGCTAAAAACAATTGAAGGGTATAATGTCAATATACTTTGGCTTCACTGAACAACTCATAGCTACATTTGTTGCTGCAGAAAGAGTGAGTTACTAATTCAAGTATTGTTATTTTAAAAGTTTATATTTAAGCTTTCACTTTATTGACAATATTTCATTTCTGACAAAATTATATACCTTTTCATATTTCAGCTGGAGTACACTAATTGGAGTACACTAATTGTAAATGTTTATTTGCTTCATACTTCTAGAAACTTCTATGACCACTATGTCGGTACTGACCCGTACTATTCCTCAATCTCTCCTCATTGACACCAATACAATTAAAATAGGAAATATTATTGGCCAAGGTAATTACTATTTATCTATTCTTGTATTATGTGAGGTCTAACCTATGATTGTATATCAGGTGAATTTGGTGTGGTATACAAAGGCTACATTCTTCAGTCAGACATGAGCAATAATGTGGTTGCAGTGAAGACACTGAAAGGTAACCAATATTGCCTGATAATATTTTTGATTAGTATTCTTCCTTAATTTGCAGGAATATTTGCTACAAAACAGGATGTAGACAATATGTGCCAGGAGATTATGAAAATGGTTCATTTTGACCACCCTAATGTAATGTCACTAATAGGAGTGTGTATACCTCCTTCTGGTATAACAACGAGGTTGTGTATAGTAATGCCATTTATGGAAAATGGAAATTTGCTGGACTACCTTAGAAAGCAATCTGATCACATCATTGTGACTGACCAAAATGAAGTAAGCGTAGGTTTCATTTGTTAGAAAACAACCCAATATTTCTTACATTGCTATTGTATATGTGAAAGTTGTCTACACCTAATAATATAAAAGATCACTATAAGCAACTGCTTTAAACCTTGACAGATTATGTGTTTGCACAAAAAATATGAACAAATAGCTTGTGGCAAGATTTATAGAGATAGTTGTGTATTTGGGCTTGATAAACTTTCTTACAATTTTAGCAGTTGTCACATAATATATATATATATATTTATTCCACGCTAGATATCTTCACAATAATATTTTTAGGTACGTGACCGTGAAATCTCACATCACAGAGTAGTTATAGCAACCAGGCCTGGCTACAAGTTTTCTGGGTTTTTACAACTACCTTTACTCTAGTGGAGCCAGCCAGGTTACAGCAGCTGCTATAATATCAGCTGGGGTTGTGGTGAGCCCCTAGTGAGTTTTTGCCAAAACTACTCCAGTGAAGATATCTAGTGTGGAATAAACTACTTGTTACATTTGTCAGAGTATTATGGCTAGATATTTCATTCTCAGGCTTCATTTTCACTCGCCTTTGGCTCTTGAAAATAAATTAGCCTGCTCATGAAATATTTCACCATATCACACTCTGACTCATGTAATAAGTACTATATATATGTAAAGTCCATATACTATGCTTGAGTGTCTATAACGACGACGATGACTGTGACATACGTTGTGTGTATTCATGAATAATTCATGAGCTTTGTATGTTATGTTAAAGTCTCATCACTTCGTGTTAGGTAAAGTGTCGTTACATTCAGTAGAAAGTGGTGGTTCATTCTAAAAAGTGGGTGCAATAGACAATGGAAGGCGGCTTAGGTTTCAAAAATGAAGGTGAAAGTACAAAAGAGAAGATAAAAAGCGACTAAGAAGCGGGTGAAATTGGCTAGGTAAGGCGGCGTAGGTTTGAAATTGAAGGGAAGAGAAGGCAAAAACGCGAGCAATTAATTGTAACTAAAAGACGGGTGGAATCGACGAGTAAAGGCAGGGGTTAGTTTGGCTAAAGTACGAAATAGAAGACAAAATATTCTCAAAGTAGGACACAAATTCAGATGCAGGAGAGATAGACAAAGAAAAAGGGAACTCCATGACTCAAGAACAAGCAGCAATGAAGATAAGAGAGGTGGGGTGTAAGATAACCTGAGACTGTTCAGAAAAAAAGAGGGCAGGAGAGGGAAACTTATGTAACCATGATCAATGGTAGAGAATGATAACTAAGCAAGATAACTTGTGCTACTGCATTACTTTGCAATATGTCAAACGCCACTATGTGGCGGGGTACTTGCAAGTATAATAATTGTTACTTTGGAACAGGTGATGTTGCCATCAATAAAAAAGAACCTCACCAAAATGTGCCTCCAAATAGCCAAAGGAATGGAATATCTAGCAGATATGAGATTCTTGCACCGAGATTTGGCAGCAAGAAACTGCTTGTAAGTTGCTATTGCTGAATAATCACATTGATACATGTACAGTCCTGTTCCAAATAAAGTGCAATAGTCTATATTATAAATTGTAACAGTGCATTTTTTTCTAAATGTAGTACTCCTATGCTTAATGTAGTGTTATAGGCACAAGTTAGATAAAGTTTATAGAATTTATTTTGAACTCTTTTTCCGCTAATTTAAAATTTATATTTTTCAAACTTTGGTTTCATCTGTATAATTGTGTTTACTTCAAAGGCATTAATAGTTGACTATTTGCTTCTGAATTTCCACTTATATAATTCATCAATCTGCTCTCATCCATCGTGTATTTTTTACTGTATAAAACATTATTAAGAGTTAATATTTATTAAGTATTCAACATGACTTCACTTAATATTGCAGGAATAATCTGTATTTTCATACTAATTGGTCCTATGAAATTTCACAAGTGCATATGTAAGCATTATGAATTCAGTTAATGAGTATTGTAATCACGTTACATAGATAAGTAATTTTTCCATAAAATAACTAACTTACAAGTTTTATTTAATTAAGCTTATACATTATTATATAGAATGGATATGAATGGAATTATTAAAGTGAGCGACTTTGGGTTGGCTGAAGACATCTACTCTCAAAATTATTTTCGCCAGTCCAAAGGTGACACCAAGCTGCCAGTTAAATGGATGTCTTTAGAGAGTATTACTTTAGGAAAATTTACAGCAAAGACTGATGTGGTAAGAATATGGACAAATATTGTGTACACAGTTTTATAAATGTTTTTATTTTCAGTGGTCATATGGAGTTACATGCTGGGAAATATTTACAGGAGGAAAAATTCCTTATCCCGGTATTCACCCGCAAAAAGTTGCAGAATATCTGGAAGATGGTCAGAGGCTGAAAAGACCAAAAAGCATAGCCTGCGATTCTGATATGTAAGATAGATACTTTAAACAAATAGCTAGCTAAATGCAACTGTACTATAATTGTGAATAAGTTCCAATTCATGAACAAATTGATGTTATGCAATTACGTTGGAACTCTTAGAATATGATACAGCAAAGTGAGTAACGTATCTCAGCTGTCAAAGAAACTCTTTAATTGTTAATTCCAAATTCTATGTAAATAATCTTCTTATACTGATTCTGATAAGGTTACCTAATATTGCAATTAGCTATCATACACAATGCTGGTGGTCCTGTACTTATTGACCAGCAGATGACTGTGCCTAGCATGTTTCCTTGATCACAGCTTACATGAGTAGGATAGAAGAAATTTAGCGACCACAAGAGAAGTTATGTTTGTTTGTTTATTAACATATTTAAAACCTCCCACATGATATATTGAGCATGTGGCTTGACGAGATTCAAGCACATGTAGAGCAGCAACACTGTGGGTTTTTTCATCCCATGTATAGTTTTGTATTGAGTTTGGACTAGCTAGCTATAGCACTTTCCTTCTGATGTCATAAAATACTTGTGGATATAGCTAATGTTTTACTTTAGAGTAAAAATTCCATTGGTTCAAATTTTGGATGCATTGAAGCTTTAGTTATTCAAGACGATAATTAATAAAATAATATTGTTTTTCTAATGCCTCATGAATACAAACAGAGCCTGAAAGTCTTGTACATAATAATGATTTGTGTCTCTGCAGTTTTTCCATGATGGAGTCATGTTGGGAACTCCATGACTCTGATAGACCTACATTCACTGAAATAGTCACCTTCCTTGAGGAATATCTTGGGCGCACTGCTGAATACTTGGATCTTTCGACCACAAGGAATGAATTAAACAGCTTTTAATGTTTTACTCTAGAAGTGTTTGTATAGTTAGTTGTCGTGCTTGCTATTATAGCTAATTTCCTGACACTCACTTCATGGCATGTATGTCATGAAAATGCTCTAGTTTTTTACTCTTAGCTATTATTATGCAAAATTAATACAGTATCTTCAATAATTTCTTGTTATTATTTTAGTAAACTTAATAGCTAACTAACTAATAATACAAAGATTATAATAGCTACATGTAACTAATTACAATTAATTCAAAGAAACGAAACAAAAAGTGTTTACAGCTGGCTGTGTTGCCACCATTGAAAAGTTATATTCCCCAATTGCATGCTACAGAACGAGTTGCTGGAGCAAGCATTGTCTCACCCATCTCTGCTTATGCAATGACCACCTGACTCTTTAGGAAAGACATGACTTCAGATTTGATTGCACTTATTTTGGTTCAAAATGTACTAGTTAATGTTTTATTTTATCATAACTAATCAGTAATTCTATTTATATATAGCGAACCCAGTCTACTAAAAATTGCTTTGCTTAGTTACTCTACGAGTTCATAGTACATAAAGACTATAATATGTTAAAAAGTGTAATGCAGGATGGATAGGTACTTTACCTTATACCTTTATTGTCCATATCCTCCATTTAACAATTTCTATCTTAGGTTGCACAAACCATTCAATTAGATTAACTGCACGAGTCAATAGCTAAATATTTTAATTTCGTACAAGCTAACTAGACTATAAATAAGCTACAAACTAGACTAAGCTGTCACTAGACTAATGCACTTGGGAGGGGGGGGAGGACTTTGAAGCCAGGAAAACTAGCTACCACCAAACAAACAATACAATAATCTGTGTTAATAAACTCAATAATTATACAATGTTATAAAACACAAAAATATAAATAAATGTCTTGATCAGATAGTAAACGTATTGCATGAATATGAATTAAGTGACAAAAATAATTAAAAATGAAAGAGAAACATCTAAATAGCTGTCCATGTAAAAGAATGTATGGGGTTTAAAAATAAATTAATAAAGGGGCCTAGATCCACTGGCTTCAAACTTGGCATAAGCATCATTGAGTTCATCAAATATAGCGCGAGCCAGAGTTTCATGGTCTGTACCTTGAGCCTAGATACAAACATGTATATTATGAGACATTATGAGCATTATTCTATAGATTAATGTCTCACCTTGTCAGGATGGACAGACAGACACGCCTTTCTGTAAAACTTGGATACCTAAAATAGTTTAGACAAGTTAATTATTATAATTTAAAAAACTAAAATCCATACAATATTGTTTTTTATCATTGATTTTAACTTCCTATTAAGTTAATGAACCACTCACGTCTGTTTTGATTTTAAATCAAATTATGGAAAGATGAAGACTCCCTAACTACTCAATTTATGATTGCATTCGTGTTACCATATTTCCCCTACCTGTTCGGGCTGTATCAGTTGGTGCATGCCCACTTCCTTCCATTTCGACTCTCCTTCCCACAAGATCTCATGAAAGGAACTCAAAATGGCTCTGATGTTCCTCTCCTTGCGATCTGCCCATGCGGCCACCTAAATAACAACTAATTATTATAGCAAAACACACACATGCGTACAAACACATACACATACATGCATACTATTGAGACTTCCTATAAAGCCTTTTTCGCACAGTGAAATTACTACATTCTCTAAATATCACTCATTACCCTAGCTTTCTCCGGATCCAGGGAGTTGGCGATGTCTTGATTAGACTTCATATTTTTCAGAGACTTGGACTCAGTTGGCTTCTTAGGGTTGAACCCTGACCCCAGCAAATCACCAAATGCATCAGTTTTAGGTTTAGCTGCCATTCCTATACAAAAAGCATACCACACATTACGAATAACAGTAGGAAAGAAACCTAAATAAAAACAAAACTTATACATTACCAGTGTATATAGTGTGACTTCAGCAATTGCCAGGTCAGTGCTTTTGTGTGGTCATACTCCTATTTGGTAATCATTTTGCCCACCTTTTACAGACCCAACTGATAACTTCACGGTGTTTTGAAAAGGACAACTTTTTTTTTTCTGATAGTAATTAGACAAATTTTATTTATTTTTACCACTTGGCTTATAGATTTGTATGTATTGGATCATCATGGCCATCTGAAGCATACGCAGCAAGACCAAGCTTTCATATAGCAAACCCCTAGCATCTAAAGTTATTGCATTTAGAATAAAAAAGGTGTTTCATGCAGGTATCAGTTCCAAGTATGTAGTAATGAGCTAGCTATCACTAACTGGTAATAAGTATCATTTCCTATTTCACGAGAATCATGTCAAGTTCAATAAAGTCAAAAATAAATAAATAAAAATATATCTTGGTACTATAGACACCTATTTTGATAATTCCTTCAATGCTTGAAATATAATGGTTGTTGATATCCTAATAGGCATAATGACAGACATGTGTACAAGCTACCTGAATTGCTGGGGCGATGTACACTATACTGCTTATGCCTATGCCACAAAATTTATATAGTAATGTCAATAAATTGCCATACAGTCAGGCAATTATATCAAACTCCACACATATCAGACACTAAGCTATATCTAACTACTTCCCACTCCCAGAATAGTTCAACTGACAGAACTGATCTTCTCACCTGTTTTACTCCCTCCTCCGTATGAAGGGTTATAATTAGGAGATTGGGGTCTGTGATGGAACACTGAAGACGTCTTAGGATTTGATGCAGCTCCTCCTCCTCCTTGCTTTCCTGGAACTGCTCCATTAGACCATGAAGTACCCACACCATTAGTTCTCTGTCCACCAGCTCCAGGCTGGCCGGCCTGACTTTGCATGTAATAAGGGCGATAGCTGTTGCCAGTTGGAGGAAGTCCACTGCTATTGGTTTGAGTCGCGCGAGGAGCAGATGGATGACTCGTTCCATTTCGCATCGCCGTACCCTGACCCTGAGAGTTAGATGAGCCCTGGGGCTGTCCAGACATTGACTTGATGTTGAACTGCTGGAATGGGTCAAAAGAAGCAGATGTATTATCAGCGAGGCTGACATTCTCGGTGGACTTTGACCCAGCCACTGGGCTTGGACTCCTCCTGGGGGAGGAGTTGTGGGACAGAGATCCACCTAGTCCGTAAGAAGAAGAAGAGTTCCAACCAGAAGTAGCACCACCTCTTCCGATGCCTGAATTTGGCTGCATCGGCTGATTCTGACTGGCTAACGATAAGTTGGGATGAGACAAGCTCACCCTTGGAGGTTGGCTGGGTGCTAAGTTGCTTCTTCCGTACACACCTCCAGCCTGTTGCTGAGGTTGGCCAACATTGGCAAACTGCTGGGGAACTGGAGAGGACAGCTTCCTGGTGGAAGTAGGACCAGTGGAAGCCGGAGAAGGTGTGAGGAATGAGCCAAAATCTACAAAGGGTTCACTGTGCCTGTGAGACCCCAACTCCGCTGGGGCGTTGGCTGCCAGACCGGTGCTGTGTACAGGTGATTCAGGTGATGCGGTACTGGTGGTGTTCATGGGAGCAAGTAGCGATGCATCGCCCAACAAGCCGAACGGGTCGCTAGTCATTCCACCAGATTGCTTGGCTTGTGCTTGGCTGATATTACTGCTACTACTACTATGACTATTACTGCTACCCTTCATACCTGTATTGCCGTTACTTGGAACTGTTCCAGAAAATGATGCGCTGAGGTTGGTGCTGAATGGGTCGTAAGACGACATGTTGGTAGTTTGTGTGCTGCCAAACGGGTCAAAAGTATCTAAGTTTGATGAAGTATTTTGTGTCGTGCTAGTTGCAGGACCACTACCAGCAGGTGCAGAGTTGGGATTGACTGTCGTGTTAGTCTTCGCACTATCAGACACACCCATTCCAAACATTTCGTCTATGTTCAATTCCCCTGAACCTGCCGTATCACCGTTCTCGTCTGGGGGACTGAATGTTCCCCAGGGATCAAAAACCACTCCAGCAAAAGCATCCGGATTACCAGAAGTCCCTTCAGACTGGTTAAAAGACAACCCATTGCTGGAAGCATTACTAGCTCCAAGTTGAATGCTTTCAATGTCCTCTTCCGTGCTCACTTCAATTAACTTCTCCATTTCAACTTCGCCTCTTGCACGACGTTCAGTTAAAAATGGATCATCTGCATTTTTGGCTTTGAGTTTGGCTGGCTGTGCATACAGATTCTCCACAAGTGGCCCATAAGAGGTGGCTTGGAAATTCAGTCCATCATCACCACTGCTGCTGCCACTACTGCTGCCACTACTGCTGCTAGAGCCAGGACGAGGACCTTTCTTCCCTGTAGCCTGATCTTCATATTGAACATAGCCACTGTACTCTTCTTTTGAGGCATTCTCTTTACTCTGCCAATCAAACTGAGAGAAAAACTCCTTCCCGGCTTGAACTGCAGCACGTTCATCAGGTGTGAGCTTGGCTCCGCCCATCAGATTGCCACTGCCTGCGCTGGCCTGCTCCTCCTCTGCTACGTCCACTAGGTTTGAATATGGTTGCTGTGGCTGTTGCTGACTCAATAGAGGAACCAGATTTTCGGAAGGGGGTGAAGTAGGTGTGACTGGTACATCTGGAAGCCGACGCCCAATCACTGCTGACTTCTTAGGATCTGCATTATATTTAATAACAGCATTTAAAATACAACCTGGAAATTCATTTTCATAAAAAATAAAAACGTTACTGTCTGCTGCCTGGTCTCAGTTGAGATGGAATGTCCCTCTAGCCAGGAAGGAAAAAAATGTTAACCAAAAAAGTTAAAAAAGTCCCCAACATTCAGGGAGACAGACAGCTCTTCAAGAATGGCTGTATACAATTGGTTTTGGTTTCGAAACCGATAAAGACAGCTACAACATTCTACTACAACTATAGATACATAATGGTGTCTGTCATAAAGACAACTATGCTGATGTACTACCACGATTTCATATGATACACACATTAGTATAGTAAAATTGTAAATCTTTACGTATACAATAATGTGGCCAGAAAATCTTGAAGAATGGGCCCTAAAGCACCAATTCACCTATCAATTTGATGACTTCAGATTGTTCAGTGACTGATGAAAAGCAAGCAATGGGAGAAGACTTTGGGTAAGGTAAGTTCTGCCAGGATGCTTCCCTAAACACTCCAATAGAAGACAGGTCCCACTCCACCTCCAAAACAGTACTGAAAGGAGATGGGAACTTATCGCCTTTCCTCATGGCTGATCCATCCAGACTCTTCTTGTCAAATGTGAGAGAAGATTGTTGGATGTCCATGAATCCTGTGTGGAAGCTGAAGTAAAACATCTTCACCGCTGTCATGCCCTTAAAGAGTATACAACATTATTATAATTAATGATTATTCCTTCCATAACTTCTTTTAAAAACACAAAGATTACGTACATACAAATGTCATTTATATTAAACTGTTTCTATAGGATTGTACACACATAATAAATCATTCGATTATCCACAACATATCAATTGGGCACATACAATAAGCAAGCATGGCTCATCCTGCCCATGCTCAGTACACAACTTAAATTAATCATCCTGCTCATGCTCAGTACACCAACTCATACTGCTCATGCTCAGTACACAACTTAAAAACACGTACTGCTCATGCTCAGTACACTACTTAAATGACGCTTACTGCGCCCATGCTCAGTACACTACTAAAATAACTCATACTGCCCATGCTCAGAACACTACTTAAATAACTCATACTGCCCATGCTCAGTACACTACTGAGCGTCTCACCATGCCAGCCTTTCTAGCGATAGGTATAGCTCTGATGTGATAAATGCTGATAGTGACATTTCCCTGCACGGTGATGCCCAATGGTATCTCCACACACTGGTCATCAGCATGGAAACTCCTGATGGAGTCCATGGATTCTTGGGAGGCAGACGTGTACACTCTCTCTCCTTCCTGGTACACCTCCACAAACGGTTTGCATCCAGTTCTGGGCAAACAAGTAGGGCAAAAACAAAACGACTAACCAACAAACAATAATACGCTACAAAATGGATGAAGACTGAACAAGAAGTTAAAACCTCAAGTAAGTTTCAAAATAAATGTTGTGGCTGTATACAAAAAGGAACTATTATTATTATTTTTGTTATTATTATTATTATTATCATTATATCTATATAATCACATGCTTGCATACGAAAATGGTGCATGTATACATGAATAATTCATTAGCTGGTCCAAGTTGGTAAGGCGTCGTCAATATTTGAATGGGGAAAAGCATCATCAGAAGCCACTATGAGGTGGGGTATTTACTAGCTATTATTAAACTATAAATGATGATCGTTATTATTATTATAATTATAATTGTCATTATATTTTTATTCCTATTAGTGTTGTTGTTTTTTTGTTATCGAGCAAGTGAAGCGAGCCAGATACTGTTAGGGGTGGAAAATTGAAAATCGGGTATATACGTGTATGAATTGTACGTATGCCCCTTAACACGCGTGCAAGTACCTTTTTCATTCCCCTAATAACACGACTTTTCAGTCTTGACCAGTTTCTTCTGATACAGTGTAATATAGAACTAGTGGTATGCTTGAGCACAAATGGCGAGCAAGCCGCCTTAAACTACACTATTGTTAAATGATTGATTTTAACAACTAACACTCAAGCTACTAAAATAAGATCGAGTTTTTAAATTACGTATGCGGTAAAGGGGATTCAATGCCATAGTAACCGCTCCCCGCAACTGTTTGAATTGAAAAAGAAGCAACAAAATCAAGTCACATTATTTAAAGTTTTCTTTGTGACATTCTTAATAGTAATTGTAACGCACAATACTTTCACACAACTGAACATACCTACGCAAGACTTACCTTAGTGGTTCGTCTAGTGGACAATGAATTTACAAGTTAATGCTGTTGAGTAGGGCTTATAATTGTGACAAATAGCGACTAACTCGAATATAAATGGAGCTCCCATGGTCGCTAAACCGGAGGATTCTGTTTAGTGAAGTTTGGGACGGGGTCGAACGCGGAGCAAACACAAAAATACGGAGGGTCAAAGTACAAAATGACATACATACGTCCAAACATATATATAAATAAATAAACAAACATCCCCGATTTTCAATTGTGTTAACTCTGTAAGTGTCTCGCTCGCTACGCTCGCTCGCCAATTAGAAAAGTTAAACTCAAACTCCAAATTGTGAGAGAATTCCTGTGAAAACGCTTGTTTTTTTTTTCAAGTCACAAGAAGTTGCTGCAACTGGTTACTATGGCACTGAAAACCCTTTACCAGACATAATTTCAAACCCTCGCCTTTTTTTGGTGCTGCTAAGTGCCGCTTGGTGGTTGTCAAGAGCCACTGGTAGTTAGAATGGCTTAGTATTAATACATGTACTAAGGAAGCTACCACTACTCCGGGAAGCTGAAGTATATGTAATTCAATATTTGTTAGCTAAAATTACATATTTTTTTTGTAGCTGAGAGCTTGTTCAAGAGTTACTGGTAATTGAGGTTTCAATTCGCTGTAGAATTTACTATTACTAAGGTTAGAGAGTAATTCTGTATTGTTTGCTCAAATTAATGGTCAACTGCTATTATACTGTTTTGCATGAACTTAGCTAAAATAAATTATGTAACAATACTGTACAGTAGGACACAAAATAAAGTTCCAGATTCTGTTCCATAGTACGGCCATAAAACAGTAGTCTTTTTAACATTGTTTTTACCCTTGTGTTCCATACCGTTTTGACTGAATAGCTGACAACGTATACTAAAACGGTAAAAAAAAAGTGTTTCTGTCGATCCACTGATATTTTCTAGCTAGAAACTCTTCCATAGCTATATCAGCAAGTTAAGGCCTTGTATCACCCGTTAAACGCTACGGGGATAGTGCAAAAAAGCTCGTACAAAAATTTAACTTGCTTTAATAAAGCTGCAGACCAAAGTTTCGACTGGCACACAGCTATAACGAGGTCCGCACTTCGTAGATCTTCTGTTAGCTACTGATAGACTTTCAGTAGTAATAAATCTAAGCCTGAGAAGGCCCTAACATTGAGAAAACATTGATACTGTGCAGTAGTTGAGCTAACAATTCTCCACAAGACAACTTCGAATAGAACGGCTTCAATTTTTTTTACCTGAGAACTTCCGCCTAAGGAGCCTGTAAACAGAAAATCGGAACGTTTTATTGGATAAATGATTTTTTATAATTTCTTTGAGTGAGGCATGCGGTGAACGAGAAAGATTAAAACGGCAATGCCAGTTGAACAGAACGGCCATTTTTTTACCACACGGCATACCATTTTCTCCCCGTATTTTAACCGTGCGACGGCCGTTCTACGGAACGTAATTTGGAACTTTATTTTTTCTCCTACTACAGTTTTATGTTACCTAACTAGGCGGCTCACTCGATATTTGTGCTCAAGCACACCACCAGTAATAGTAGTAGCGGAAAATATTACTGTTATTTTTCAACTGAATGACTGAAACAAATATACATACATACATACATACATACATACATACAGTATGTATATGTATAGCTTAACTCACTTGATGGCATTGAACAGTGGTACAGAAGTTAGTCTGAGCATGGTTATGGTGAGCTTGCAAGAATGAGGCTTGTATGGGGTCTGTCCCACTAGTCGAGCCATGGCCTCTAGGTACCTATATCACACACACATGCACACACATTATACATATATGAAATATTCAAATAAACTAACCTCCGAAACAATGTACATAATTACTATGAAATTTCCTACAAAAGAGAAAAGATATCTTTTAATTTTCACAGGAATTCTTTGAAACAATACAAAATTCTGAAATGTTAGCTTTACACTGGGGATTGAAAACATGACAACTTGCATAAACAACCGTAGAACACACATGCAGCATGCCAACATACACACACATATACATTGCTATGCAAGCTAACACTAAGTTAGTGCGCTCCAGTCCCATGTGGTGAGCAAACTCGCCAAGTCAATTAATTGCTCTTTATGCGTACAAACAATAATGTTTGATTTGGTAATGATTCCCATTATAATAAACCATGATGCACAGTAGACGCCAAAAAAAAAGCTCCAGATTCAGTTCCGTAGTACAGCTGTAAAATGGTATGTTTTCACCGTAGTTTTTAATGTTGTGTTCTGTACCATTTTGACTAAACGGCCGACACCATTTACTACAACAGTAAAAAAAAGTTAAGCTTTTCTGTTGATTCACTGCAATATTCTAGTTAGCAACTCTTCCATAACTAAATCATCAAACTAAGGCCTTAAGTCACCCGCTAAATGCTACGGGGAGAGTGCAAAACACTCGTACAAAAATCTAACTTGGTCAATAAAGCTTGAGAATTGGAACCCAAAAGCTCCGCCTTGGGAGCCTGTAAACAAATATCGGAACCGTTTATTGCATAAACAATTTTTTTATATTTCTTAGAGTGAGGCATACGGGAAACATTAAAATGGTATAGCAGTCGAATGGAACGACCATACTTTACCAAACAGCGTACAGCTTTTCCCCAAATTTTAATCGTGCGATGGCCATTCTACGGAACAGAAGTCGGAACTTTTTTTGGCTCCTACATGTACTGTAGACTCCTTCAAACACAGTTTAGACTCTAGTGTTCGCTGTATACTGAAGTAGTAAAACATTCCTAGCAGCTTGCACTGACAGATTTTAAAAAATGATATCAGAATCAGTACTAGAATAGTAGAGCCTTACGAAGTACAACTCATGTCTATGAAACTAACACAAACATTTCACTCAAGTAAGCAAAACATGCCACAGTAAACTCTGCCGTGCAAATAGATCAGACATGTGATACAACTCATAAAAATTACAGTGTAAGCATGTACAATGTGGACATAGTCTGCATTATTTTTCTTAAATTTGGCCTAAGGCTTCACTGGTAGATACTGAAAAAAAAAATCATTCACAGCATTTGGGCAGATTGTCCATAAACTGGTCACACACATGTATACTGCGCGCATACCCCATCATGTATGTGGCCATTACTATCCATCGCTTATATTCTCAAGTGTTTCATTTCCTTCCCAAATACATCCGCACAAACAAACTGCATACCTGAGTTGAGAGGGTGTGGCCACAACTACTGGAGACTCTGGACGTCTCTTTAGCGCCACAAAGGTGAGGGCCGCCAGCGGAGAGGAAACCACGCGAAGGAACAGCAAATAAGAGACTATGGCTACAGGAGTGACACTAATACCATCCTATACAACAACAACAATAACAATAACAATAATAATAATAACAATAATAATAATAATAACAATAATAACAATAATAAAACATAACTGTGGTGTTTATAAGTTTGATTCAACTAATCATTAAATTATCTATAATATGATTTCTAATAACCTCCTATGTAGTACACAAGTTAAACATCAAATAAGAATTACTGGTATAGCTGAAAAATATAACACACAGACACATACAGTAACATGCAATACACAACACAGATGAAAGTCAGGGAGTAGTTACATATGCACACACACATACACACACACACACACACACACACACACACACACACACACAAGCACACACACATGCAAGCACACACACACACACAAGCACACACACACACAAGCACACACACACACACCTGACAGTGAATAACTATGACATGGGTCTTCTCTGCCCTGAGCCAGGAGTCCATTCCTCTGCACAAGTCCACCATCTTCTCCATTGGCACCACATTCCTGTGTGGCCATGGGAAGTCATACACCTATACAATAGTAGCACGGGCACTAACGTATATTTGTTACCTATATACATGCACGCCAGGTTAAGTAATAGCACGTGCAGTTAATGCTATGTAATATTTACATGCAGTTAGGTTGCAGTGATAATTGGATCAGCTAACAGAACAGCTGATATTACATCTTTCTTCTCTATCAGTAAGAGGTTGTGAGAATAAGTGATTTCTTTCAGATACGTGAGACCATCACATTATTCAAACAGAGTGTAGAAATACACACAGTACATGTATACAAGCAATTCATCCAAAAAATATCATTATCCTGTTTTGTAGTTTGCTTGAGTCAACAGAAGATTTCTAACCAGCCAACTCTTGTTGTTGTTGTTTTTTTGTACCCAGTACTGCTAATCATCTAATTTAGTTTTGCAATAAGTGTAAATTGCTCCATCCCCTACTTGCCTTCAATAACTGATAAGAAACTTCTGTCATATTATAACGTGCTGACAGAAGCAGTGGGTGTGACTATAAGATAGAACGTGGCAATGATTCCTATCAGTTTAATGTGTTGAATAAAAAAAACTGTCTTAACTCTAGTTTACTATTCAGTAAACTAGTGACTCCATAATTATAAAAGCACTAAAATACAGAGTTCGTTGACTAAAGCCAGGGTCCTGGGTTTGATTCTCGGGCAACAACTAAGATGTTTTCACATTTGCCTTTGATTTTCTCTGGACCCCTTTAAATGAGAAAGTTTCAAATCTAGGATCCTAGGAGTAGAACGTTGCAGTTGTTGTTTTTTTGCAATATTTTATTCATTTGTTTACAGGTACAGTAGTGTGAAAGTTAGACATCTATTATTTCATACACGCATGTTTATACTTTTCTCTATGCTCTCTCTCTCACCTGGTTGCCAACTTTGACAGGATCATAGTGGCTGTCTGTCAGGTTGAAGATGAGGTAGGCTGAAGGATGTCTCTCATCCAGGAATGTCCGGACTTCAGTGATGTTGTGTGTGTGAAACGGGTCCTCATGAGGATACGACATGGCTGGAGGAACACATACATTGTATCACACACACACACACACAACCATTAAGGTAGGTCAATATTAATTCCTTATTAAATTGCATATCACAATCCTTGCAACACATAAGTCAAGCAACTACGATGTACATATGCAATACTTGATTCTAAAAAACTGTTACATGCATCTTAAATACCACCTGGCTACTGTTTCTTTCTCTCCTTCTAAAAGTCACTCCACATCTACGGCAACAAGTATTATCAGACATACTTAATTGTGGTTGCATTTTAATTTTTCTGTAAGTTACTGTGTGACATATAATGACATTAGTCCTTGAGTGGTAATAGCAGACAAGACTAAAAAATCTTTGCAACACAAAAATCAAGGTCACACATAATCTAAATTAAGTGTACTATCCACCTCACCCTCTAAGATATTTCACATGAGTAAGATGTCGTGCTTATATATTCTAGTTTCCTCCAAAGTAAAAGACCAGGCAGTGCAGTACTCACCCAATATTCGCGATGTGATATACGTCATGTCCAACTCGCCTCTCCTAGGACTGGCACTAAATTATGTACACAAAACAAAAAAAATACATTATATAGTTGCCAAAAGTACGCACCTATCCACTAATCCTCCTCATCTTTTCTCTATCCTTCCCCTCCCACACCCCTGACACATACACATACACACACACACACACACACACACACACACACACACACACACACACACACACACACACACACACACACACACACACACACACAGAAACACACACATATGTATAACAGCACTCACGAAGACATGGCACTAATGGCTTTGCTAGAAGAGTCCTTGATGTTCTTCAGGAGAGACCCGGCTCCTTCCTTCATGAACCCGAAGAGTTTATGAGCCTGTTGGCTGGTGGACTGCAGCGCTGCAGACATGGCCCCGCCCCCATCATTGCTCTCGCTCTCACTTCCCTCGACACCTTCAGATTGCACTGGAAGGGAAAATGAAACAGCGCGAAATGTAAAACTACCTGACCTCAACCTTCACCCCAGCCAGTTACATGTACCAGTACATACAATGAAATAAAAATATACGCTCCCTAAAAATCTTGACACCTCAATTTAAGTGTGAAAATCTTAGTGACCTCAGATTGAGTGACATGTAATCAGTATGCCGACACATGTCTGTTCGTATATATTTCAGTTTTTTTCTGTTATTGCTTCATACTTTCCTGTAAGAGAAAAAAATCCAGCTCATTCCTCCTACCAGTGCCAATACAGTCATTAGTCCCTTCATTACATACTTATAGCAGCATAGGAATACTTCCAGCTGTAATTAACTTCTAATCAAGGAGCTGGCCCTAACGCCTCCACTACCAAACTTTGCCAAGCCTAATAATCCTTCCCTCACCTTGAGTTCCATCAGAAGACTGCTTAGCCACGCCCAGCAGGTCCAACTACAAGTAAAGATGATGACCATCACAACATTTTAGTAAATTACTTCGGAAATGTACCATTCAAATACGTACAGTGCAATGTACATAACATTATATAAAAGATTGGTAATACATATATAATAGTCAATTAAGAAATCATGTCCCACAAAAGAAATGAAAAAAATAACAATGAAAATTTTTTTCTTTTCTTTTTTTTCATTAAATAATTTAAATACAGCCTCACACCACAAGTCTTTACATGCACTCTAGAGCAATCCTCGCACTCACTGAAGGTTGCTCCATGTTCTCTCTGAGCTGGTCTGCTATATTGTAGAGCTGAGCTAACAATGCATCCACAGAAGGTCTGGAGGATGGATCTATCACTAGACATGAGCCTACCCACACACAAGTAACACACAAATTAATACATACAATGTACATGTGCAAGCTAATGTAGTCAGCTATTAAAGTAGGTTAATTGTGCTTTTTTTTGTCAATTATTACTAAAGGAAGTATATTGAGTGAATGTTTATTATAAGTGTGATTTGTATGAAAATATTATATACCTTGTGTATGCATTAATTCGGTATCTCAGTGCTTCAGTGTGATTGCTAGCCGGTGATTGTGTACTCGTGCTAATCTTACTACTGCTTAGTATTGCTGTTAGTTCTGTAAATTATGGCAGTCAAAACCCTGCAGACTGGAATTATTGTTACTGTATTTTTTTACTTTTTATAAATTACACCATGCACTTTGAACTCAACTTATACGTCAATAACACAATAACAAGCATATGGCAACAATGTCCTATTACTGTATGAGATCATTATGGTGATGCAAAACCACTCCTTAGACCTTGGCACAAATTGCCCCTATAATTAACATCATATTAATGTATACAACTCACCAATGATCTTGTGGAACATGACAAATGTATTGTCGGCCTCTGGGATCTTGAAGTTGGCATTCATGATTCGCAGCTTGCCTGAGTCTTCAAATGGGTGTGTCCTGAAGCACAGCAAGTACAGCATGCAGCCCAACGCCCACACGTCTGCTCGCTCATTGACGGGCTTGTTGCTGTACAGGTCTACCATCTCCGGGGATCGGTACATGGGTGTGGTGTTGCGCTGAATCTGGGAGGGGCCAGAATGAAGAGAGGGAGGACAGATGTGTGTGTGTGTGTGCGTGTGCAGTAAATCTATGCATCCTTTATATCAGAAATATTTGTTACATTTGCTCGTGGTGGCATTTAGAGAAGATTGAGTAGGCCAATATTTATAAGGAATCCAACAATGAGTGGCTTACATGTATAAATTATGGGATGCAACAGCAGAAAGTGCTCACAGATTCAAATCAATGCAAACAATTTTTTTTCAGCCAGCAACCCCTTACCTATTACTCACTGGTCCCTTTAATAGCTATGTATGTAGCTTCATATCAACAAGTAGCATACTCTCCATGCTGCCACCTTCATTTTTACTAATCCCTTAAATCTAAATGTCTTGCATGCTCCTTCTTTACCTACCTTGAAACCTATGTAGTTCAGCCCCTCCCACCACATAATCAGTCCAAACCAGATCAACCATCTTCCACTCTTTTACCAGCTCATTCAACAACTCCTATTGATCACCCTTTACCTCATACAGTTCAGTCAACATTATTTTACTAACCAAAGACCCAGCTTAATTTATCAGTCCCTGGACCACCCTTTACCTCATCTTCTGCCAGTCCCCTCTGTGTGGACGTCCAGGATGTATCGGGATGGAGTTGCTCGCTCGTGGCAGAACCAAAGTCACACAGTTTGATCACACCATCATCAGACAACAACAAGTTCTCAACCTACAACAGGAGGACACAACAAGCATGTAACTTTATAAAACTGGGAAAGCCCTAGGGCAAGGAGAGTGAGGTACAGTATGTTATGAACCTTATTGGTAATACCAGCCATCACTAATACACACATTTATTATCATTGGCCAGCGAGACAGTATTAGGGGTGGATAATGCAAAATTGAGTAAATGTTATATTTATGGATATATGTGTGTGCGGATGGTACATTTTCCCTTTAAACACGCGTGGGTGCCTTTTTTTCTCTTAAAACACAGCTTTTCAGGCTTGACCCCAGCTTCTTCTGATACTACAGCATTAATCTAGTCTTACTTTAAACTTAGGTTCAAAATTGTGAGAGGATTCCTCAAAAACACTTGTTTTTCAAGTCCCAAACAGTTTCTGCGACTGGTTACTATGACATTGAAACCCTTTACCAAATGTAAATTCAAAACTTGCCTTTTTTGTTTTGTTTTGTTTTTGTTTTTTTGTTTGTTTGTTTGTTTTTGTTTTTATTGGAACTGTTGCATGTCAGTTGTTGGTCGTCAAGAGCCACTGGTAGTCAGAATGGCTTCTAAAGAAGCTACCACTACTTGGGACAAGCCGAGGTAAGTACGTAATTCCATATTTGCTAGCTAAAACTACAAGAATAACTCTGGCCTCATTTTTTTGCTGAGAGCTTATTCAAGAGGTACTGGTAATAGAAGTAGTCAGCATGGCTTAAGTTTGATACTACCGACTTATCATTACTCAGGATATTAAGGTAAGAAAGTAGTTCTGTATTTAATTGCTATAATTAATGGTCAACTGCTATATATTATATAGAATCCATTTTTGTCATCATTTGTGTTAGTTCGGTGGTCGACTCCATCCCAAACTTCACTAAACAGAAGAATCCTCTGGCTTATCGATCATTACCCGTATCATCTAGAAATTGAATTGTAACCATTTTGAATTTTTTGTGGGTGCAGTTAAAACTTAAAAACTTACCAGAACTTCATTTCTATTCGAGTTAGTGGCGGTTGTAAGTTAATGCGCTATTTTTGTCGTAGTTATAAGCCCTAGCAACAGTATTTACTTGAAAATGCATTGGCCATTAGACTATAACCAGAAGGTTAGTCTTGTGTAGGTATGTCCAGTTGTTTGAAAGTATTGTGTGTTAGAGCTACTACTTAACGAAAGAATAGTGTGACTTGTTGTTGTTGTTTTTGTTGTATTTTATTCAAACAGTTGCGGCGAGTGGTTTCTATGGCATTGAAACTCCTTTACTGCATATACTTAATTTAAAAACTCGACTTTTTTTTAGTAGCTTGAGTGTTAATTAGAAGTTAAAATCAATCGTTTAACAATAGTGTAGTTATTGGCTCGCTCGCCATTTGTGCTCAAGCACATCATTAGTTAGTACATACGTACATACAAAACTTTTTTTTTAATTCAATAAAATTTACTATACCAAAGAATAGTTTCACTTTCTACAAGGCATGCAGACACAGATCACCACAACAAATGCATCCTAAACGATACGTAGATGCGGGGTCATAAGCCCCATATAGTATAGTCGTAAGCCCCATATAGTGTAGTCGTAAGCCCCATATAGTGTAGTCGTAAGCCCCATATAGTGTAGTCGTAAGCCCCATATAGTGTAGTCGTAAGCCCCATAGAGTGTAGTCGTAAGCCCCATAGAGTGTAGTCGTAAGCCCCATATAGTGTAGTCGTAAGCCCCATATAGTGTAGTCGTAAGCCCCATATAGTGTAGTCGTAAGCCCCATAGAGTGTAGTCGTAAGCCCCATAGAGTGTAGTCGTAAGCCCCATATAGTGTAGTCGTAAGCCCCATATAGTGTAGTCGTAAGCCCCATATAGTGTAGTCGTAAGCCCCATATAGTGTAGTCGTAAGCACCATATAGTGTAGTCGTAAGCCCCATATAGTGTAGTCGTAAGCCCCATAGAGTGTAGTCGTAAGCCCCATATAGTGTAGTCGTAAGCCCCATAGAGTGTAGTCGTAAGTCCCATATAGTGTAGTCGTAAGCCCCATAGAGTGTAGTCGTAAGCCCCATATAGTGTAGTCGTAAGCCCCATAGAGTGTAGTCGTAAGTCCCATATAGTGTAGTCGTAAGCCCCATAGAGTGTAGTCGTAAGCCCATAGAGTGTAGCGTAAGCCCATATAGTGTAGTATAAGCCCACATAGTGTAGGCGTAGCCCATATAGTTGTAGTCGTAAGCCCCATATAGTGTAGTGTAAGCCCCATATAGTGTAGTCGTAAGCCCCATATAGTTGAGTCGTAGTACGCCCCATAGAGTGAGTCGTAAGCCCCATAGTGTAGTCGTTAGCCCAATATAGGTGTAAGTCGTAAGCCCATATAGTTTAGTTTTGTAAGCCCCACATAGTGTAGTCGTAAGCCCCATTATAGTGTAGTCGTAAGCCCAAAGTGTAGTTCGTAAGCCCCATATAGTGTAAGTCGGTAGCCCCATATAGTGTAGTCATAAAACCCATATCGTGTAGTCGTAAGCCCCATATAGTTGTAGTCGTAAGCCCCATATAGTGTAGTCATAAACCCTATAGTGTAGTGTAAGCCCCACATAAGTTGAGTCGTAAGCCCATATAGTGTGTGTAAAGCCCTATAGTGTGTAGTCGATAAGCCCCCATTATCGTGTAGGTCGTAAGCCCCATATAGTGTAGGCGTAAGCCCCATATAGTGAGTCGTAAGCACCTATAGTGTAGTCGTAAGCCCCATATAGTGTAGTTGTAAGCCCCACATAGTGTAGTCGTAAGCCCCATCTAGTGTAGTCGTAAGCCCCATCTAGTGTAGTCGTAAGACCCATCTAGTGTAGTCGTAAGCCCCATATAGTGTAGTCGTAAGCCCCATCTAGTGTAGTCGTAAGCCCCATATAGTGTAGTCGTAAGACCCATCTAGTGTAGTCGTAAGCCCCATATAGTGTAGTCGTAAGCCCCATATAGTGTAGTCGTAAGCCCCATATAGTGTAGTTGTAAGCCCCACATAGTGTAGTCGTAAGCCCCATATAGTGTAGTTCTAGCTGGGCAGGTATTACTGTCAGTTGGTTAGTTCTATTTCTCTAAGGATCAACTAGTTGCAAAATTACAAGCAATGTTATGTACTCAAGCTGTCAGTTAGGTTAGACATTGTGTGCATACATAGTTGAATTGAACGCAATGTTGAGCTACACTGAAACAACATTAACTATAACTGACTGACATGATGAGGACGGTGAGACAAGCTATTCAGGTTAATTAGTGAGTGTGTGCGTAAAAGGACTTTCTTGGGCCAGTAATGGCCTGGACCACAGACCACACCTTACCTACATACGAACTATACATACATACTTATAGTAGTCACATAAAGGCTAATCCTTCATGGTTCTACTGATGTTTTCCTAATTCTTTTCACCACATAATCCTTTTTCCCCTCCCTATACATTATACATAATATAATTACTAGTGATGTGCTCGAGCACAAATGGCGAGCGAGCCTAAAGACTATACTATTTTTATATGAATGATTTTGACTTCTAACACTGAAGCTACTGAAAATAAGGTCCAGTTTTTAATTTTCGCATACACGGTAAAGGGATTTCAGTGCCATAGTAACAACTCTCTGCAACTGCTTGAATTGAAGGAAAAAAACAACAACAAAACAATACACGTTATTTAAAAGTTTTCTTTGTGATATTATTTAGCTAAGTAGTGGTTGTAACACACAATGCTTTGACACAACTGGACATGCACCTACACAGACTTACCTTCGCAGTAGTCTAGTGGACAATGTATTTTCAGGTAAATACTGTTGCGCACGGCTTATAACCATGACAAAGAGCGCATTGACTTACCATCGCCACTAACTCGAATAGAAATGGAAGTCCCTTAAGTTTTCAAGTTTGAACTGCACCCGCAAAAGAATAAATAATTCAATTTCTAGGGTGATACGGGTACTGATCGATAAACCAGAGGATTCTGTTTAGTGCAATTTGGGACGGGGTCGACAACCGAACTAACACAAAAACGCGAGGGTCAAAGTACAAAAATGCCTTACGTACGTACATACATATATACAAATAAATAAATAAACATCCCCGATTTTCGATTGTGTTACCCCTGTAAGTGTCTCGCTCGCTACGCTCGCTCGCCAATTATTCATTTTGATACTGGAGAATATCACAAGTCTGTCGGCTTAGTATTTACACGAGTGCCACAGGCACAAGCGTAAATATAGCTAATCAGACGAGTGATATTCTGCGGTATCCAATGAATAATAAATTTATTA